>OHAE01000011.1_pt1 | contig 146261 bp, 109 predicted proteins | sample 1577061 | NCBI WGS metagenome assembly OHAE01 (sample SAMEA3541535, study PRJEB24748) | human gut metagenome | biome: human gut; feature: human-associated habitat; material: faeces | place: China | collected 2012
CCTGTCTGAATTTATTATATTTGATAGCGTAGCCGTGACAGACGGTATCATAGACCTGACGTTCTATAATGTGTCGGATACGGCAAAAAATCCGATGATTAGCATAATTGAAATAGAGCAGCTATAAAGAAACCTATTCGGGGGCGGGTATAAAAAAGCCTCCGGCTCGTTAGTAGTATTCGACCACATACTAACACAAAGATGCGAACACCCGCACAACCGGAGGCTTAAATGCCTTTGGCTGCGAGTGTTCGCATCTATGCGTGTATGTGGTCGAACTGCAAATATAAACATATTAATCAAAAGAAAGAAAAGAAAATGGATGAGATTGTGAGAAAGACTTCCTCTTTAGGGGAATTGGTGATTAGACAGGTAAGTAAAGAGGTTGCGAAAGAAATGATTATAAAGAACCATTATTCGCACAAATGGAACGACGGGGGATTCGGTAAGTATAATTTCGGGATATTCCGGCAGGGCGATGACAGGTGTCTGGGTGTTGCGGTATATGGTTATATGAAAAATCCGACAGCTAAGACATTCACCCATCCCAACCCTGAGGCTTGGATGTGCGAATTGAACCGTATGTGGATAGATGATGAACTCGGGAAAAATGCAGAAACGGTATTAATTGCCGCCTCTATAAAATTGCTCCGAAAACTGGATGTTAATTGCGTGGCGATACAGTCATTCGCCGATGGGAGGCTTGGATGTGGTACTATTTATAAGGCTGCAAACTTTAAATATTTCGGCTTCCACTATACGCGTTTTCTTGTGAATCAACGAACGGGAGAGGTAGTGCACGAGCAATTATTTACTAACAGTACAAGCCCGAGTGGTTATTTGCGTAGTAATATAGGCTATCTCCTGAAAGATTTTAAGATATATACGGTACGGACATACCGTTATATTTATCCCCTTGATAAGAAATTCAGTTTTGTAAAGCCGGAACAGCCTTACCCGGAATATCAGCGTGGAATGGATGAAATAAAATGGGAACGTGACATCAAAAAGATAAAAGAACGCATGAAAGCCCTGATTGACACTATATCTGAATAGCTCTTTGAATTTCACTTTGCATCATTGCTGTCAGGTTGTTTTCTAGATATTTAGATTTTCCGATAAATTTACGTTGCACAAATGTATGTTTGTATTTGCGCTTGTAGGATTTAACCGTGTGTACTTTTACCGTGGTAGCTTTGATGCGTTTTCCTGTACGGCTTATATAGGCTTTTCGGCGGTATGCCTTACGCTCGTGGAAACGGACGTGTTCTGTTCCTTCGAACGTGCCCCCGTCATTATGTGCACGTGCGTAAGGAACGTCCGTTCCCACAATGGCGTAATCCGCACCAATGTGTATTTTATGGATGCTGCGTTTAAGGCGTCCGCTTTTTATCAGTGTAGAGCCTTTTTTCTTCCGTGTTTTTTTCCACTGTGTTCCTCGTTCGTCTACCCAGTTCTTTTTGATAAAACGCTCTTTGGAGAAATTTGTGGCTATTACGGCGGCTTTATTGGGGATACGATGAATGGTTCTTTCTATATTATCACACATCCTTATCAAATGTTTAAAATCGGGCTGCATGGTGTTTAAATGCCGTTTAAATATGATTAAAAACTTGTTTCAACGCTACGTATGACGCGCATACACATTTCGGTAAACCACGCTTCAATTTGTGAACCATCCATGTGTTGCAACGATGTGTTTTGGGTATTAATGCCTCCTTTATTGAAGGCGTCAATATTTACCGTAAGGTTACGAACTTGACGGGCTGAACCTGTGACCGTATCCACTGAATCTGCGAGGGCGTTTGTATTAGTGGTAGAGCCTTCGTCTGGTGTCGGTTTAGGCTTGATAATTGCTCCATTATTTGTTCTTTTCTTCCATTCTGAAAATAAACCTTTGCTTAGGCTTTCTAAATACTCCCATTTACCCTTTGCATATTGATCTGCATATATACTTCTTTCTTCTGAGTTTTGAAAACCACTTGTTAGCCAGCTCCATATAGATTTGTTATCCTTTATTTTTTTAACTTCATCAAAGTATATACCTTTAGCAATTTTAGTAGCTGTGGTTAATTCCGAGTATTTAGCTGTAAAATCCTGATAATTCATACTTGATAAAGAATCTAAAATATTTCCATAGGTATTGCTGGCTGTAGTCCAGCCTTCACTATACATTTTTGTTTTATTTTTATCTTTACCATTTATAAACCAAGATAATTTTGTTACTAAGGCAAGTTTTATTTCCGTGAGTAAATTAATAATAGGCAAAAGGGATTCGCCAATAGAAATCTCCAGCACTTTAATACGGTTTCTAAGTTGTTCATTTTGGTAATTTGTATCATTCTTAGCTATATTGATAGCTTTATTCATGTCTAGCTTTGTTGAATTAAAGTTATCAAAGGTTGACTGTAATTGCCCGCTTTTATCCGTTGCAGCTTGTATCATTGCGATTAACCCCTCACTTCCAGAGAATTGATTTTTTAATGCTACTATTTTACTATCCTTATCAATCCCGGCAAACTTTTTATTCAGTTCAAGCATAAGGGAGTCAGCCTGCTTAATCTTCCCATTGTTATCGTAGATGCTGATTCCTACTTTTTTAAACGCTTTAATAGTAGTATCTTTTGTAAGGTCGTTAAACATTGATTTGGTAAGTGTTGCCGCTTCATCTACGGATTTTGTTTTTACAGTAAACAAGGCAAGCAGTTTGTTGGCAGTATCAAACGTTTGGTTGTTGGATGCTGCCGCCCCCGCATAAACAGATTGAACTTGTGCTAATTGATCGAATGTGGTAACACCCACCTTTACGGTTGCGTAGGCGGAGCGGTTAAATTCTTCCAGTTTGTCCGCACCGAATCCAAAGTTTGCCATTCCCTTTGCTGTTCCGGCGATATAATTATTGAAGTCTGCTTGCATTAGATTGGCAAATTCTCCTTGTTTCTCAACTATCCTTTTAACCTCATTACCGTACTTTCCGGTTGTAGACTGCACGTCAAAGTATCCCATGATGGTTTTTTCTGAATCAAAGCCTTTGTCAAAAGCAGTATCCATCACCATACGCCTAAGAGAGTTTATCTCTTTTCTACTTTTGTCTAAGTTAAGGTTTGAAAGCTGGCGAAACTGTGTATTAAAATCGGCTGCTTTCTGCGTGGTATAATCTATACCTTTCCCTATTGCAACAATACCTGCGGCGGTTAATGCAATAGGATTCTTTGCCAAACGAAAAGCGTTACCTATTAATGGAACTTCGTCCACTATTGCTTTAGAGTTTTTTGCCAAATTAAATTTTAAACTATTCAATTTGGTTTGCATATCATTCACACCTTTAAAAGTGTCCCTTTTCGCTTGATTTAAACCAGTTCTTAGCTTGTTTTTTAATTCAAGCAGTAATTCAACCTTTGCTTGTCCATTCATATCACCAACACATTATATTATCTCCAATGAAGCAAAATTATAAAATGTTTCCATTGTCAGCAATACTTTGTCAGGCGGCAGGATATATGTTAAAAATGAAATTTATACGATTTGTTTTTTATGTTTGCACTATTTGATTTGCCGATTATACTATTATTTATTTTTATTTGACTTGCCTTCACCTTATCACCATTTACCCCTTTACACTTGATTTATAACCAATTAAAGTGAAGGCACTTTTTTCAAAGAATAATTTAGCCGGGGAAGTCATCAATTTCGAACGAACAGTCTATATGAAGCAATATAATCAATCGTTCGTTCCTTATTTTACCATGATTGAGACCGGCAGGCAGCCTATCCGAGCTGAAATAAGACAGTAAAGTTTTTACAAATAGAGCCTCATGATCTGCTTAATTGTCCGACGGATATTTCCCGTCGCATACTCTTTTTCCATTGCTTTTTCCAAAGAAACCGGAGCCGGAAGTAAGGGAAACACTGCCTGAAAACCATAATCATTCAATAAATCAGCATCTTCTACACTTCCACCGATAGCTATTACCGGGATGCCTTGACGGCGTGCTACATCCAATACACCGGCAGGAGTTTTGCCCATCATTGTCTGTCTATCCAATTTACCCTCTCCGGTAATAATCAAATCAGCACCACAAACAACCTGTTCAAAGTTTAGAGCATCCAAAATCATACGCACACCGGATTTCAGCTCTGCATCCAGAAATGCGAGAAAAGTTCCACCCATCCCTCCGGCAGCTCCTGCACCGGGAGTTTGGTCTACATTTTCGCCCGTCTGTTCTTTGATAACATCAGAGAAATGCTTCATTCCCGCATCCAACGCCCGAACCATCTCCGCATCTGCACCCTTTTGAGGAGCAAAGACGCAGGCTGCACCATGCTCTCCGGAGAAAGGATTATTGACGTCACAAGCTACAATAAAATGCACATTCTTCACTTGGGGTAACACATTTGTGCAGTCAATTTTATCAATATCTTTTAAGGTCGCCCCTATCGCAACAAGTTCTTCATCTTCTCTATTAAGAAAACGATACCCCAATGCCTGCAACATTCCCGTTCCGGCATCATTCGTGGCACTACCACCTATGCCTATAAGGAATTTAGTACATCCTTTTTCCAAGGCATCCTTAATCAATTCTCCCGTACCGAAAGTAGTTGTAATCATAGGATTACGCTCTGAAGAAGAAAGTAATGTCAGTCCGCTTGCCGATGCCATTTCCATCACAGCAGTCTGCCCGTCTCCCAATATACCATAGTCGGCAATGACCGGCCTCATCAGAGGGTCATGCACAGTACAGGAAACAATAGAGCCGTTCATCGCCGCTACCAACGCATCCACCGTACCTTCTCCCCCGTCTGCAACAGGCACTTCAACCACTTCACATCCGGGCAACACTTCCCGAATAGCAGAGGCCACACTCCCTGCCACTTCCACAGAAGAGAGCGAACCCTTAAAAGAATCTGCCGCAACAACTATTTTTCGTAAAGGCTTCATATTTCAGTTCTATATTTTCTAAGTTCTTCCCGCAAAGCTAACGCCTTACCATCTGTCAGTTTGTTCAATAATGCCCAAAAGCGTTCTCCATGATTCATCTCTTTCGTGTGGGATAATTCATGCAGTAAAACATAATCTACCAGATGAGAAGGTAAAAGTAAAAGGTAATAAGAAAGATTGATATGTTTTTTTGCCGAACAACTACCCCAACGCCCTTTACTGGAATTGATACGAACCTGATCAAACGGCAAACCGAATTTATCCGACAATTCTTGCAACCGTAGTGGCAACACACTCTTCGCATTTCTACGTAAAGCCTCTTCTATCACCTTATACAACCATGTTTGCAACTGCTCATCATCAAAGTCTGCCGACAGCGGACAAACAATTTGCAAGACTCCTAACCGGGAATGTGCCAAAAACTTCGGATGTGTTCCGCTCACCAGTGAGAGCTTAAAAAATGGTGTATCTATCTTATAAGAAAGGTCTATCCGTTTCCTTTCCACCTTTTTCTTATCCCCTTCCAAACGGACACGATACTTTTCAACCACCGACAGAATCTCTCTCTTACTTACACCGGGAGGCACAGTAATACAAATGCCTTCCGTACGTGTACGTAAGATAATATGCCGTGCACGCGGATTAACCTTTATAATCAACCGTCCCAGCTGTTCGTCTATCCATTCTTTTTCCTGCATCATACTAATCAGTCGGATTACAAATGCAAAGATATAAATATAACCGTTCGGTAGCAGCGAACCACCTGTTTTAAAAACGAACAATCTGTCCGATAATGAACAGATAGATTTAACAAATGATCGCTAAATATCAGCAGATTATCTTTTCGGCATATCTCTTGTACTTTATTTTTCCAGTGAAGTGCAACTTTTTAACGGTTGGCTGCGTCTAATTAATAAAGAACAATCAAATAATACGCTTATGAACACTACTTTTAAAAATCTGGCTTATACAGCCCTTGCCGTCACTCTTTTAATGCCAACAATTACTGCTTGTGCACAAAAAGGTATTAAAGCCAGTAAAAATTACATTACCAAAGACGTAAAAGTATCCGATTTCAATGCAATCGAACTTTTAGGAAGTCCGGACATTGTTTATACACAAAACAATGACGGCAAAACAAGTGTGGAGATATATGGTTCCGACAACTTGGTAGATTTACTTGAAGTGAGCGTTCAAAAGAATACGCTTGTGGTAAAGTTCAAACCAAATTCTTCTTATTACGGAGAAAGCCGGTTAGAGGTAAGAGCCACCAGTCCGTCTCTTAACAGAGCAACATTAAAAGGTTCAGGAGATGTAAAGCTAAACAGCGACATCACCTCCGATAATCTTGAAATCAACCTGCAAGGCTCGGGAGATATTAAAAGTAATGGAAATATATTTTGCAAAGGAACATTAAAAACGATGTTACAAGGTTCAGGAGACATTGATCTTTATAAAAACGTCCAATGCTCCGTTGCAACGGTCACACTGCAAGGTTCAGGGGACATAAAGATACAAAATATGACAGCCTCCTCCAGCAGCATCAAACTACAGGGATCAGGAGATATTGATGTAAAAGAATACTGCAAATCCGGAGAGCTGACTGTAGGATTACAAGGATCAGGAGATGTAAAGATTAAAAATATCGAAAGCACATCAACAAATGCCGAGTTAAGCGGTTCAGGAGATATGGACTTGTCGGGAAATACGCAAACAGCAGTTTTAACACTTAACAATTCAGGAAATATTAGAGCCGACAAGATGAAAGCCCAAACCGTAAAAGCGACAGTAAAAGGTTCGGGAAATATAACCTGCTATGCAACGGAAGAACTTGTCGGAAATGTTTTAGGAAGTGGAAGTATCCGATATAAAGGAGCACCTAAAATCCAAAGCAACTCAAAGATTAAACCTTTATAAAATAAATACTCTCTCTAATTAAGAAAAGGCAGCCATCCGTGACGGACAGCTGCCTTTTGCTCACACTAAAACTTTGTTATCTAAAACTCTACCTCATTACCTTATAGACAACTCCATTTACTTTAACAACATATATTCCTTGACCTAAAACAACATGATATTGATTCATTGCCTGAACTTTATCTACCAAAACACCGGCAACTGTATATACCTCAACAGCTGCTTCTCCTTCAAATTCAACTTGGATACCGTCTTCAACAGAGAACATACGGACACCTGCTACCGCTTCATCAATTCCATCGGCTCCGCTAACCGTCAATGTATATGTAGCAGTTGCAGCAGCAAATTTACTAGTTGCAGCAGCAGAAGCAGTGATTGTTGTTGTTCCTGCACCTACAATCATAACCAAACCGGTAGCATCAACAGTAGCAACAGCCACGTCAGAACTTGCATAAGTAGCTTCTGCATCCGTATTGCTTGTCAGCTCATTAGTAAATGCCTCATCACCTACATTCTTTGATATAGTTGTAGTTGCATATTCAAAAGTAGGAATAGCCAAACTTACAGTCAAAGTATAAGAAACTTCTATTGAATTAAATTCTTCAGTCGCTGTAGTAGTAGCTTTAATAGTAGTTTCACCTGCACCTACAATTGTTACTAATCCTTCTGCATTTACAGTAGCAACACTTTCGTCAGAGCTGCTATAAGTAATTTCTACGTTATCTGTATTGGTTATCGCATTTGTAAAGGCTTCATCACCACAAACCTTTGTTACAGTTTCTTCTGCAAAAGAAACAACAGGATCTCTCGCTTCTATAGAACCAATCACTAATATTTTAGAGAAAGTTTTCCATGTATCTGCAGCTTTATATTTATCTACAGAACCTTCCGGCACATATAAAGTACAACCAGCAGGAGCTCCATTAATAGATTCTACAATCATATTCCCATCTTCATCATAAACCCAAGTGTTATTCTCATAATCATATTTATACTGTATACCAAACATTCCATATACACCTTCATTTATACTAGCCGGATCCGCAATATCACAAGTAAAAGAGATTAGAGCATCATTACCTTCAAGAGCATTCTCTGCAATCCATACCATTGTCGGTGATAAAGTAATTTTTTTCAATTCTTCATTTCGAGAGATTCCTGAACCATCTATCTTCGCCAACGTTGTATTTGCAAAATCTATTTCTTTCAATTTTGTACCACTAAATGCAAGATAATCAACTTGTATAATGTCTCTAGGAAATACAATATTTGTTATAGTTGCATTATTATAAAATGCTTGGCTAGGAATATGATTAGGCTCATACTCCGTATTTTCATCCCCATAAGAATAAGTACCGTCAGCACCTGTATATGTGACAATACTTGTTTCTGCAATATCCAACTTCTCTAAAACAGGTAACTGATCACGCATGAATTTAAAATCCACAGCATTGATTTCCCCCTTAATTGTAAGTTCTTTTAATGTAGCACGATCTGCTTCGTCAATTTTCGTAGCAAGTGTTCCGGCAGCACCGGTTGCCAAATCTACAGTCTTTGTTTGTCCAAAAGTAAAGGCGGAAATAAATAACATTCCGGCCAATAGTAAATTCTTTTTCATAATACTAAATTTTAAGATTGAATAATTATATCTTCCGTAAACCGGTTTGCAGATTCCGGTTTACGGAGTGAGTTAATTCTTTTTATTTTACCATGATTTTCTTTACTGTAGTAAGTCCGTCTTTAGACAGATGTACAAAGTAAACTCCTCTAGCCCAGCCTGAGACAGGAATAGTTATTTGTCCTACAGTCATAAAATCATTCCATATCATTGTTCCGGATATGTTATAAACTGCAACCTGAGTATTTTCAGATGCTACAATGTTTAACATGTCACTGACCGGATTCGGGAATGCAAGAATTTGCATTTCATCAAACTTGATACTCTCATTAGAAACCGGCCTTTCACCAGCTAAAATTGATTTTCCCGGATTCTGATTATAGCCAAATTCATTGACTGTGAAATAAGAGCCATCTTCCGAAACCGTTATTTCAAACCATCCATATAAAGTTTTACCTAAATACTCAAACGAAAGTCCGGCATAAGCAGTCTTACCACGCCAATCGGTAAATTTACGAGTTGCAATATCTAATTGATCAGGATAATCTCCGGGAACCACCCAATTAGAGTTGGGTCCAATCTCTGTTCCTTCCATTAAAGGTTCTATATTCCTTGTGTCTTTTATACATACCATCGGTTTCATATAGGTTTCCAGTTTCAAGTGCTTTGTTGCATATTCCCAAGCACCATAACCGGTAGCATAAGTTAAAACATCAGGAATGGTAAAGTTTGTCCATGCTCCGTAAGAACCTCCGGCTCCCACTCCCACCGTACCAACAACAATATTATATGGATCTAAGAATCTAAACTCTATTGAAGTAGACAAATTTGAAATATCGTCTTTTGTAAATATTTCAGGTTTAACGGTCAATGAGGCCATCGTTATATCTTTGGCGTTATGGCTCTCAGCCTTTCCTTCAAAAGATAAAACAGCTTGCTGGTCGGAAATAACTTTTAAGTGTGGAGTCAATCCCTTAGGTGCCTTGAATGTATAATCAGTACCCTCTGCCAATTCTCCAGTTTTACCAAACGTATTATCACCCATTATTGCAATATTAATTGTCTGGGTAATAGCTCCGTTATTCGTTTCCGAATCTTCTGTTACTGTAGTTCCACCAAACACTAATTCCGTTTTTAACTGTCCAGAACCTTTTTGACCGGCTACGATATTAGCGCCAGGTTCTTCATTAAAGGCATAATCCAATAAAGTAAACGATTTTCCATCAGTAGCGACAGAGATTCTCATCCAACCATACAATATATCACCGGAAGTTATTCCCGGGAATTGAATACCGACAAATGCGATTTGACCTTTCCAGCTTTCATATCCTTTAGAAACTAAAGTTCCTAAATTAGGATAAATAGTAGTTATACCAGTTGTCCATTTAGAAGATTTACCTATTTTATCTCCATATTTCACAACACCCAAATTGGTTCTACCAGTTCCGGCCATCTGTTTTCCATATGATTCAATATATAAGTTGCCATAATAACTACCGGAATTAGAGTTCCACATTAAACCGAAATCTGAATTCTCAAACCTGTCATCAAGTTGTATAAATTCCCAACCATAAGATGAAGAAATAGTAACATCAGCACAATCGACATATTTTATTCCGTAAGGTGCTCTACACTCCAATGTTAAAGGCAGTTTACAAGAATAAAGTTCCCCGCTTTCAAGCATACTATTTTTAAAAGTAACAGTAAACTTAATATCCTTATCATGAGTAGCAGCTTTACCTTCAAAAGTCATAACCAATTTCGTATCATCCACTCTTACAACTTTAGGAGTTAAACCAGCCGGAAGATTTTCAGTAGTAAAGTCTGTCTCATATGCAAATGTTTTATTAGCAAGCTTTCCATTGATTAATGTAAATTCAAATTTACCATCAAAAGAACCGTCATTAGCAGATGCTTCCAATATATCACCACGACTAGAAAGAGAAATACGCTTCATGTTTTCATCACTAAAGAATACTTTATTGCGTGTATCTTCTGACCACAATGTCACACGTGCCGGATGATCCAATGCATCTAACATTCTTTCTACCTGCCCTTTAGTATACATTGAAGTACGTTCATAAGAGTAATTCATGTAGTTTGTCCAGTTCGTCAATTCACCTTCACAGTTCAGATCGTCCGGTCCCATTAAAGGTCTGTCGGCTTTAGGCGTATCATCCACCCAATCTCCCGGATTAGGTTCTCCCTTAGCATTCGGATTACAACCATCCGGCCAGCGACCACCATTATCATCAAATGTATGTGCCAAATTAAAAAAGTGACCAAACTCATGTGTCAATACTCGACGGAAATTTTCATCTGTATTTGTTCCGATATATGCTCCATTATAAACAACACGAGCAATATTCTCTTCCATCATTTCAACATCCGGATACCAAGACACACCGGAATTATTAGTTTCACCATCAGCATAAAGATCATTCATAATATACACGTTCATATATTTATGATTATCCCAAGCATATAATGCCATGCGAGGAGCATAATAATTTCCAAACCCACTTTCCAGACGATGATAAGTGATACCGGTAGTAGCTTCTCCATTAGGACCGATTTCCGCCAATTTGAATGTTATCTTCATATCAGCTTGCAGCTTATCAAAATCAGGATTATCATCTCCTGTATTGGCTGTTATTCCTTGAAAATCCTCATTTGTTTTTCTCAATGCATCTTTGATAATCTCATCATTAAGTGTAAGCCCATTAAATTTCTCTCCAAAAACATGGAATACAACGGGAATTACATAAGAATCCGGACGTTCGGATGCCTTCCTTGTTTTATGAGGACGATTATACCTTTCCAAAGCTTCCGGATGAGCTTCAAAAAATTCATGGATTTGTTCGTGTGCACGACAAGGTAACGGTGCTCCCGGCACATACCCCGGTACATTTTGTGCTAATGCACCCAAAGCACTCGACAGGCACATGAATGCAATTAAACAAGCTTTTCTGTTTTTCATTACTAAAAATTTTGGTTATTTATTAAGTTATTGTTCTGATGGTAAATATCCTTTGAATACCAATTCAAAAGTTGATTTACCTTTTTCTATTTTATAATTCAAAAAGTATGCAGTGACAGTCTTATAGCCATTCCATTCCTTTAGAGAAAGTGCCTTTAATAGTTCATCCGTCATTTCATCCATCAACATTCGGTCTTGAACTTCTCCTTTCGTCTTACCTAAAACAAATTCTCCTCTTAACTCAAATGTATTAAAAGCATAAGAACGATGTTCTATGACTTTCATATTCTTAAGTTTAGCAAGTTTTTGAATTTCACGATAAAGTTCCTTATGATTCTTTGCGGAAATATTATCTGCATAATCCTCAGAAATAGTACGGTCTGTAAACTCTTCCTCTTTCTTTTTCAACTCATCCATAAAATCCACAAATTCTTGTTCTAAGACTTTATCTTCCCTAAGTCGTTTTACAAGTGCTTTATAATTCTCCGCATTACCGGTCTGAATGGTCTTAAATAATTCCTGCATGATTTCAGGATGCTGTTCATACATAAAACGATACATCACGTATGAATAAGTATAAATCTGCGATCCTAGTTCATAACCAGAGTTTAACAATGAGTCCAAAGAAATACGTTCAGTTCTTTCAGACGGCAAGCGCTTCAACATTACCTTTCTTGTTGGCACTCCATCCGCTCGAGTACTTCCTGCCTGGAACTCAGCACCTCCTTCTTCCACCCAAGTCAAACCACTTCCTTCGTATAAAGGACCTTCTCCCCATTCTCCCGGACATAGATAACGTCCCTGCAAATAATGGGTAAATTCATGTCGGAATAACTCCTCCAGTGTGTAAATACTTTCACTGGGAGTACGTTCCCAAGTAAAGAATTTACCCCAGCTTTCAATGTAAATTCCTCCATTATCCGTATCTACTTCATTAAGAAACCAATTATATTGATATTCTTCCGGAGAGTTAAAAATAGAAGCCACAAGCTGATCGTCCTTACGTCCAAATCCGTCAATCGGAGTATCCCGCATTACAAGTCTCAAAAACTGATCTTTTACTTCTTTTGTAGCCCAATATAATAGCTGTACCTTCTTAGGATCAACCTTATCACCTGTATTAAATACCAATGTGCTATCTTCAAAATAATACCAATTAGGAAGTAAAGCAGCTTCTACATCTTTACGCACTTGCTTCATGTCCATCACCTTAAGTTCATCCTCAAAGTAATAATCCATATTCTTTATAGCCTCAATCCAAGGACGTGAACAATAAGGATAAGTATCCAAAGTGTTTTTCAGGAAAGCAAGTTGCTGTTTATCTCCCAACATTCTTCCCGTATGATCACCAACCCAACGAACCGCATGCACGAATAATTTGCTATTTTTATCCGTCAGATTATTTTTATACAAAGCTAATTTTGACAATTCTTCTACATAAGTATCTATATGACCATAAAACTGACTTTTATCCGGATGCCGATAATCTTTATATCTATCCGTACATAAAGCATAATCTATGCCATCTCCCAAGCGAAGCATTGCCGAAATTTTAGAAGAATCATTTGCATACACAGTCCTATTATCATTAAAACGACGAACTAAGGAAGATATCTTCTCAATTACTCCAACACTCGTAATACCACTTCCCATCAAAGCTCCCACCGAATAAATCACCTTATCCTGTACAGAGTTACCGAAATCTCCCCAACTAAAAGCCGGATTATCTATGATTGATTCTAAAGCAGGAAGCAATTTTTCTTTATACTCCCAACTGGCAATCGTGTCTAATGCACTACTAAAGAAAGCACGATAAAATCCCGCACGAAGTATTTCCGTGTATTTACATATACCCTTATCATCATCTTTATTAAAAGCTCTACCTGCATTTTCCAACTCTGAGATTAAAGCATCCATCAATTCATTATTCAGATAAAAGGCTTTCGTTCCCTGGTTCATTTTAAACAAATCAGAAATATTATAAGCACTTTTCATCTCACGAATCGTCTCCATCGCTTTCTCTACTCCCATCTCACTTAATTGTAACATGGTAAAAGTAGGACCTACAATATTTCCCGATTCATCTGCTGCATATACCGGACTGTCAATGGAAGGTATGTAATCCGAATCTACCTTTGCTGTATCATTTACAAGGCTATCCATCGTACAAATATCACTTGCATGGCACAAAAAGATATTACCGACTAATAGGAAAGCCGCAAATAAAGTATATCTCAAATATTTATTACTTATTCTTTCCATAATCTTTATATAACATTAGAAGATGCGCAGAAGACCAGCTGAAATGAGGTGCTTTTAATTGCTCACCTGTATGTGTTCCATAATTTTCATGTATTGCTCCATTGCCTTTTAAGCCTTGCAACCTGTCAAAAACTTGGCGGGTATATTTATCTGCTTCTTCTACATAACCGTATTTCCTTAATCCGGAAATAGCAAAATAAGTCTGATCTAACCATATCGGTCCTCTCCAATAACCTTTAGGCATAAATTTAGGATTATCTGCGGCTACAGTCGGGAAAGGAATATATGTCGAGAATTTTGCAGTATCAGTAAATAATTTCATGGCACTTTCCATCTGCTCTTTACTCGCAATACCTGTCCAAAAAGGTATATATGCTTCACTTCCTTCCTCTTCTACAAACTTTCCATTTAATTTTCTATCAAAGAAGAATCCCAAATCTTTATCATAAAAATAAGCACTGATCTCTTGTGTATGGTCAGGTTCATTGAAAGGTTGCTCCGCAATCACTGCCAAATCTCTCAAAATCGAATATTCATAAGCAAGAAAGGCATTCAAATCGACAGACTCCTGGTCAAAGCTCCAGGCTGTTTCACTATTCTTCACCATTTCTGCATCATCAAAACGAATCGCATTATCCATCCCACTTTCCCAAGCTGCTGCTTCCAATGTACCATCTACAGAACCAAATTCACAGATTCCATTCGAATCATGGTCACGGTCAGTATACCACCAACGATAATAATTCAGCAACTGAGGATACATTTCTTTAACAAATGACGTATCTGACGTTTCCTTAAATATTTCATTCACTGCCCATGCTGCTAATGGGGGTTTACTGTCGCGTGCATTATTTTCCCGAATGTCCGGATAAATACAATCAATGATCATTCCATTATCCAACTGATAGTCAAACATCGCACGAACCTGATTCTTTGCTAACTCCGGAGCAAAACTTGCCAAAGCAACAGCATGCTTCCATGAATCCCAAGCCCAAAAGCCCATAAAATATCCCACAGCATGAGAAGGGACAACACCATCATGCAATAAGCCACCTTTACTACTTCTCCAGTTTGCAATTAGAGTCACAACCGCTTTAACAGCTATTCTATTATATTCTTTCGGCATATCCGGCCTCAAAACATTCTTTAAATAATTATCCCAACATTGATAATGTTTATCAATATATTTAGTTGGCTGTGATTGTATATCTTTAATCGCATTGACATCAAAGACCTGTCCTTTCGGATTGTTCAAAAAAGATATTACCACATAAAAATGCTTTCCTTTCGGAGTAGTGGCTTCATATCCACCATCATAAATACGGATCTTTGTATCTTCAGGAAAAGTAAGTAAACACTGGTCACCGGAAGGTAAAGAAAACGTATATGAATTATTCATAACATTCTGAGAGACCTTATCAGCCAATACTTGACCATAAAAGCACAAAGGTTTATTGTCTTCCGATGTACATTCCAACAATGCATTAGATTTATCTACAAAAAGTAAACGTTGCGCAATTGTACCTGCATCCGAAGATGACTTCATATATAACTCTCCCGGGAAATAGCTTACAGAATCCGGATGAAAAACAGCATTCATATGTCCTGCAAACCCAACAGATACCAATGACGGAGAAAGCCAATACCGACTCTCTAAATTAAATGGTCCGCAAAAACCATTTATCCATTGTTCTTTCTGAGGAATAGTGAATCCCATCCATGATCCCTGATCAGAGAACCAACCACGACAATAAGTTGAATCACTGGGAGTATAAGATATATCCAATATATCTCCATACTCATGTACTAATGAAGAACGTTCTTTATGACTGCAATCAGAGCAATAATTAAAAAGTGCAATTATTACAACGATTAGACAAGTTGCTACTATATATTTTCTCATAGTTACTATTTTTATAATTAAAACCATCTCTGACGAGCTTGTTCATCTATTTTTTGAGAAGCATTTATCGGTTGTATCGTAAAACTGTATTTCCTGGCTTCAGGGGTAATGGTATATTCTGGATGTACTTGAGCACCCCAACTATTATCTCCTCCAACTCCCATTTGCAACAAATCAATGTTTACCCAAACCAAATCTTCTTTTTCTACACTTCCGCCATGTTTACGTTGCACATTGAAAGGAACATATTCTATAGCATCCATTTTAAAGTTCCATGCGCTTACACTCAACGGTTGCGTACCAACGATGAGTAAACCGCTTCCATCTTTATCACAAAGAGACATCCAACGTGTATCACATTTATTCGCTGTTTCTTGTGCACGGACATACGGATGGAATTGTTCCCAAACACTTGCCTGATACAGACCTATTGCAGCCGACATCTTACGATCTGCATAATTCTCATGCGGTCCTCGCCCAAACCAGGTCATCCGGTCATATTCTTGCGGCATAATCATACGTATTCCAAAGCGAGGCATTTCCGGCAGTTCTTTAGAGCCCGGGATGAATGACATTTCCACTTTGATCACTCCACTTCCCAATATCCGGTAGTTCATTTCGAGATAAGCATCTTGCTCATCCAAACGATATTCTGCTATCACATCTGCCGAGAAATTATCAGATGCAGGCAACATATCTATCTTTACCAGTTTTGCTCTATCCATTGTTCCTTTCCATTGAGCACAACGTATCGGGGTGCCATTAGGAACATCATTATCAGTCAAACCTCTCCAGAAATTAGGTTGGAAACCTGCTTTAAGCATTTCTCTATCACCATATTTTAATGAAGTCATTTCACCCGACTCTGTCGAGAAATTAACAGTGAACAGATTATTTCTAATTACAATCTCATTATTTATACGAGACGTCTCTAATTTCTCCTTTACTACTTGTTTTGCCAATTCAACCTTTTCTATCGGAAGCTCCCACTGATCCATAGCTACCACAAAATCTTTAGAAATATAAGGCAGATCATGCTTTGTCAGAGTTTCAACCTTCAGGAAATATTCTTTTGAAAAAGGAGCTATTTCCTGGAAAGGAATTGCTATTTCTTTAGAAGTACGCGCAGGAATAAAAGGGAAGTCCATTTCACCGGACTGAACCTTTTTCCCATCAGCTTCTATTGTCCATCTCAAATAATAATCTGACAAATCAATAAAGTCATGACGATTCGTGACATTAATTCTATTTTTAGTGAAACCGATTGGTTCGCAATGTACATATTGATATACTTTCTTCACTTCCCAAATATGAGGATGAAGAGAACGATTGGCAGCAACTAATCCATTCGCACAGAAATTAGAATCATTGGGAACACCGACATAACCCATATCTCCACCATAAGCCCAGATATCATGTCCTTTTTCATCTTTCTTAGCAAAAGTCTGATCTACCCAATCCCAAATAAATCCGCCTTGCAGGTTATCATACTTATAAATTAAATCCCAATAATCTTGCAAATTTCCGGTACTATTACCCATTGAATGAGCATACTCACACATTATCATAGGACGAGGCTGACGTATATTGACAAATTCACGCAACCACCATATCCTTGCATACATCGGACAATAAATATCGGATAATCCTTCCCTACGAGCCGCCTCATATTGAACCGGGCGAGTCGGATCAAAGTTCTTTGCCCAATGATATAGTGTTTCAAAGTTCTTGCCATATCCCGATTCATTTCCCAAAGACCATGTAATGATAGCCGTAAAGTTACGGTCACGCATCACCATTCTGCTCATTCGTTCCATGAACGGATGTTCCCAATCCGGATAGTTTGCTAAAGTTTCATCCTTATGATATTCCATGCCATGCGACTCAATATTGGCCTCATCAACCATATAAAGCCCATATTCTTCACATAACTCATACCATTCGGGTCTATTCGGATAATGGCTGCAACGAACAGCATTGATATTAAATTGTTTCATCATCTTAATATCCCTTATCATTGTCTCCAAAGACAAGGTACGTCCGTGATGAGGATCATGTTCCTGACGGTTCACTCCCCTGATTAAAATAGGCACATTGTTTACCAGCAATTGTCCGTTGCGCATTTCAACCGTACGAAATCCTAAACGATGACGGAATGATTCTAAGGTTCTACCCTCTTTATTCTGTACATTCACCACCATTGTGTAAAGATTAGGCGCTTCTGCGCTCCACGGCCTTACATTTTTTACTAAATAACCGAAATTTAGTAGTGTATCCGATATAGAAGAGATCACACGTTTATCTGTATATAATGCTTTCTCTCCATCTAATAATTTCAATTCTACTTGATTCCCAACCGGATCAGCCGACATATCCATCGACAAATCCAATTTAAAATCTCCATCTTTATAATCATTAGCCAATTGAGCCAGCATTTTGAAGTCTTTTACCTTAAATTGAGGGCGGGCTACTAAATATACACTACGCTCAATTCCACTATATTTCCAATAATCTTGTCCTTCCAAATAAGAACCATCACTATATCTGAATACCTGAACTGCCAGTTTGTTCTTACCCGGTTTCAACAATGATGTCACATTAAAATGTGCCGGTAAACGACTATCCTCACTATATCCGGCAAGTTTACCATTTACCCAACAGTAATAAGCAGACTCCACTCCTTCAAAATCCAGTGTTACATCCATACCCTTAAATGATTCGGGCACTGTAAACTCCCTGACATAAGCGCCTACCGGATTATAATCAGCCGGGACAAACGGAGGATTCGGTGGGAAAGGATACTTCACATCCGTATAGATAGGGGCATCAAAACCTTGTAACTCCCAACTTCCCGGTACTTGGATATCTTTCCACTTCTTAACATTAAAACCCGGTTTATAAAAATCCTTTGGACAAGCCTCAATATTCTTCGAATAAAGGAATTTCCAAGTTCCATCTAACGAAACTCGTCTTTCATTCCCGGAAAGATCATTTGACAATGCTTTTGCTTCTGAAGAAAACGGGATAAAATGAGCACAAGCCGGTTCTCTATTGATTCCATTAACCGATGGATCTTGCCATGGCACTTGTTGGTCTGCAAATAACGATGCGGAGCACAACAAACCACCGGTTATCAGATATAAAATTTGTCTTTTCATATATATTAGTTTTTTACAATAATACTACCTAAATAGAACACAGTAACGTTACCAGGAATGGTACTGAAAAATCTACCAAACAGCCGTGAAATATGGATATAACTATAAATTCTTTTCCGGAACAACGAGTTATAATCGGTAAAGTAGTGTCCATCGTTGTGGCTCCCCCTACAGAAATCGGAGCCAACTTCCCAAACCACTTGACCAATAGAGGCGCAGCAAGCAGTGCTATAATTTCCCTCATTATATTAGAAAGCAGAGCGATTGTTCCTAATTCCGCTCCTTTATATTCGGTAATGATTATACTTGATAGAGAATAATATCCGAATCCTGCTCCTACTGCCATACAATCAGTTGCAGAATGTCCTTTTAAAAAGAAACTGACTACAAAACATCCGGTTAAAGTTCCGACTATAGTCAAAACCGGAAGTAAAAAGAATCTAGGATTTATCCGACGAAAACTCAGCAAAGTTTTAGAATCACTCCCCACACTGATACCTACGCAAAACATTAAAGCGCAGAGTGCATAAAAGCTCAAGTTATATTCTTGCGGATCAAATGGGAATAAGCCATATAAACTTACGAGAATTCCCAAGACAAAGAATGAAACAATAATTATACTACCTTTCATCACTTCCTCCTTCCATCTTTTTCCCGGAAATAACAGCCCATAATCCCCAAGCACCCAATACGCTACCCACTACTGCTGCCAACGTAATTATTAATGCTTCAAGTCCAATAGTATGAAGTCCTTTTATAATTGCCTCATTGTTACCGACCTCTACTCCTAGAAGAAATAGAAGAATCCATATCAATAAAGTGATTATCCGATGTACGAAACTTAACTTACGATTACGCATAAGATAGCCGACAGCAACCCCACTAACCATTAATCCTATAATAACGAATATGAACATATTATATCTTACTACAAATTACTGAACCATTACTTTATGATATTCCGTTGTTTCCAAATCTCCCTGTCCGAAGTTTATTTTAAGAACATAACTTCCACGCGGATAGGAACTCATATTTATCTTTTCTACGTTACCCGACTGTTTTAACAGTATACTTCCATCCATCTTGTAAAGAGTACACCCATTTACATTCTGATAATCTTTAATGTATAGATAATCAATCACCGGATTCGGGAAAACAGAAACTTTCATCTCCTGCTTACCGACCGATACAATATCAGAAATACCATACTCACGATAAAGCATCAACAAATGCGCCGCAGACCAACTGAAATTAGGAGATTTCAAACGTCTTCCCGTCTTCGTGTCATAATTTTCATGAATAGGGGCATCCGCTTTTAATCCGTTTAAACGGTCAAATACTTGTGTTGTATACAGGTCTGCCAGTTCATTGTAACCGTAATTTCTTAAACCACGAATACCAAAGTATACCTGATCCAACCAAATAGGCCCTCTCCAATAACCATTCGGAGAGAAAGAAGGATGATCTGCCGTAACAGTTGGGAAAGGTATATAAGTAGCAAACTTTGCAGGGTCAATAAAATAGTCTAATGCCTGTTCTGCCTGTTCAGGAGTTGCAATACGTGCCCAAAATGGAATATAAGCTTCACACCCCTCTACCGTAACGAAACTACGATCGCTAAGTCTCTTGTCATAAAAGAATCCTTTCTCTTTGTCAAAGAAATAGCCTGCTACATTCGCACTCTTATCCGGTTCATCAAACTCATTACCTGATATTTTTGCCAGCTCTTTTAACAATACATATTCATAAGCCAGATAAGCATTCAAATCGACAGATTCCTGATCAACGCTCCATGCTTTATTCTGATTCTTTACCATAGATGCATTGTCAAAACGAATGGCATTATCCATTCCGCTTTCCCAAGCCGCAGCTTCCAACGTTCCGTCTACTGATCCGAATTCACAAATACCATTACCATCATGATCTCTATATTGATACCACCAACGGTAATATTTCAGTAACTTAGGATATATCTCTTTCACGAATTCAACGTCCGCAGTTGCTCTATAAATCTCACTGACGGCCCAAGCAGCCAACGGCGGTTTACTGTCACGTGTATTATTCTCTCTTTTATTTGTATAAATGCAATCGATTACCATTCCTTCCGGCGTTTGATAATCAAACATGGCACGTACTTGATTCTTTGCAAGTTCGGGTTCAAAAAGGCTGAGTGCAACTGCATGTTTCCATGAATCCCATCCCCAGAAACCTATAAAATAATCCATTGCATGAGAAGGAATAACTCCATCGTGCAATAAGTCTCCTCTGGATGCACGCCAATTCGTCAGTAACGTAACCACAGCTTTGACTGCGATACGATTATATTCTGCCGACATATCCGGACGCAATACCGATCTCAAATATTGCTGCCAACGTTCTGTATGCGCCGTTGTGTATACATCCGGATGTAATAATATATCTTGAACCGATTCTATATAGTTGACCGGTTGTTTATTTTCATTTTCATATAAATAGGATATTGTCGCATATCCTTTAGTCCCTTCAGGAACTATTGCTTGAAACTTGGAATTTTCATAAGATAACTGTATTCCGGCAGAAAACGATATTCTATAAGTTTCTCCCGTTGAAGTTTCCATTACCCATGAGTTATTTTCCAGTTTCGATGTTTTCATACCTCTTATTGAACCTGTAACGACGTACAAAGCACGTTGCGCACTTGTTTCGCAACTCCATAAGGCAGTATATTTATCTACAAAAAAGAGTTTTTGTTGTATATTCCCCAAATCGGAAGAAGAAGAAATAAATAACTCTCCCGGATTATACGTAGTGTTATCAGGAGTAAACTTTTCAGTCCTGACATCAGAAGTAAAACCAACCTGCAATATAGCGTTTGTCACCCATTGCCGGCGATCCAATTCAAACGGTCCGCAAAAACCGTTTACCCAATCATTATTTGAAGGTAAGGTAAAACACATCCATGATCCCCGATCGGAGAAACCTCCGGTAAAATCATCATAACCAAACGGGGTACAGTGAATATTTAGTATATTTTCGTAAGTATTTGTGTCATAAATATCTTGAGCTGCAACCGATACTGACATAGAGAAACAGCCTGTGCACAACACAAGTAATAATTTCATGATTTGTACTTTAAGATTTTTCATGGATATATCAGTATTGTTGTTTTAACTATGAATAAAATTATTGCTGTAGGAATAAAAAAATAAAGCTGTCCGACTTTCAATTCAGTTCTCCGGTCAATCGATTCGTTTGCCCTAGATGATCCTTGCGTTTCACCTAGGCTAAACGACTGGCTTCCCTTGGGGAAACGCAAGGCTTCCCCCGGTGAAACGATTCAATCGTAAATAAGAACCTGATCAATCACTCCTGTCTTCTAGTCAAGACAGCTTTACATCGAGAGATAAGGAATTAATTACTTAATAACAACAGTTGTTTGTTTTACTCCGTTGCCAGTTTGTACTTTCAAGATATACATTCCCGGTTGGTTAGCAGCTACATTGATAGCTCCCCCCATTACCATACCTTTTTGAACCATTTTCCCATCAACGCTGTAAAGTATATATTCACCTGCTTCTTCTGCATTAACATATAAAGTTCCTTCTGTTGGGTTCGGATATACAGAGAAAGATTCTGAAGATACGTTTGCGATAGAGATAGGAGCATCACCTGTTACGACTTTGTAGTCTTTCAACATACCACCGTCTTGATCACAGCAAGGATCATTTTCATCATAAGGAACAGCAGGTGTTTTATAATGTAAGTAAACACGCATAGTAGAAGTTGCAGCAGCATCTGCCGGAACCTGAACTTTTATACTCTTAGCAATGAAAGAATTTTGACCCGGAGCCAAAAGAGTCAGAGTCTCTTGATAGATAGTCTCTGCTTTTGTAAGTTCATAATCACCATTCCAATCAAAATAAACAGTTAAATAATAAAGGTCACCTGCACCAGAAGAGAAATTACAAACTGTTACATTCAAATCATACTCTTCACCTGGTTTCAAATTAACAACTTTACTAGCGTCAGCTGTAAGATCACCATATTGAGTAGCTTCATCATATGAATTACCACCTATCTTACCATCCCATCCGTCAGGCGTAGTAGAAAATTCACTTACCATACCATTAATCTCAACTTTTGAGATACATGCATAAAATCCCCATTCCAAGAAAGGCTGACATAACTGAGATTGAGCCATTGCTTGACTACCCATTAGAAGAGCGAACAAGCCAAAAAGTAATTGCTTTTTCATAAGTGTAAAAATTAAAAATTAATAAAATGTTAAACTATTGATCAATCAATAGAGAACTTTTATTCTCTATTGATTACTTTTTCTATTTATTCTAATATTATTATTTCCCGTGAAGAACCTTCTTCCGTTTCTATCTGCAAAATATACATACCCTTTGCATTCGCAGTAATATCTATTTGATCTACCGATGCATCAGAATGTTGTACCAATTGTCCGTCAATGGTGTACAAAGAATATCCAGTCATAGAACTCTGATTGCCTATTGATAAAATTCCTTTTGTCGGATTCGGATATACAACAGGAGCATTAACCTTATTAGATTCTATATTCGTTCCATCTCCTACGTATGCATAATATTCTTCTATTTGTCCGTTTTCTACCGTACCACAAGGTAACTCTCCGGCCATACTATTTATCTTTCCAAAGTGCAAGAACACACGCATATGAATAGGAGTATTTTCTACCGCATCATCAGGAACGACTACCGTAAACTCTGCCAAATATGGATTTCCCGGTTCTCCGATATGCTCTATATTCACAAGTTGGGTTTCGTTCTTTTCCAATATTTTATTATTATTCCAGTCAAAATAAACACGAGCTTTATACGGATCATCTTTATGTGAATCTAGGTTACTACATAAAACTTTCATTTTGTATATACCACCTTTGTCTAAGAAAACATGCAATTTCTCTACATCTCTAAAATCTTCAACTATATTTGTTTTGCTAACACTGGCAGTAGTTTCATTAACCATTCCATTCAACTCAACTTTACTGATATGAACATTAGATCTATATGAGAATATAGGTGTACAAACGTCTTCCGGTTCTGGAATTATAGGCTTTTCGATATGACCTTTTCCTATAACTGCACCATAATCCTCCACATCACCACCGTCTATAACTCCACAAGGATCATCACCATCGGTTGCAGGAACATCTTTGCCTGCATAGTGAAGCATTACACGAAAACTAAATTCATGATCTTTATTCACAGTTTCCGGAACAGTAAAGTCAAACGTTACTTGGTTAGTTGCCCCAGGGTTTCCTATACGACTTATGGTACGTGTACCTACCAATTCGTCATCCTGCAATATATAATCTCCATTCCAATCAATCCAAAGACGCACTTTATAGCGATCATTTGCTCCAGATGACCAATTCTGAACAGTTGCTATTAACTGACAGGTTTCTCCAACAGCCAAACCAACTACTTGTTTCTTAGAAAAGTCTTTCCATTGTTGCCCGTCAAACTCCGTTTCATTATCAAGTTCTTTAAATACAACTCTGGAAATATGTGCACATGGTCCAAATCTCGGGCTGAAAGAACAAAGACTTGTATATTCATCCCTAAAATTAATATCGAAAACGAAATCCGCATCTTTTACTGTTATTCCGGCGGCTTTCAGGCATGTAGATTTAAGTACTACTTTAATCCCTTTCTTGCTGTTTATTAACTCATGTTCCTTCGCCTTACCCGTCAATTTTAGGACTGCAGAAGTTGAAGTTATTACTGAGAACTCAGGAATCAGTCCTTCCGGTATAGCTGTTAATGTATAATCTGTACCAAGAGTTAAATTACCGGTCTTAGCAAATTCCATTCCGTAATATGTCTCAACTTTAATTTCACCGGCTAAAACGCCTTGATTCTCTATCGTTTCAGAAAGAACTCTTCCACTTGCTATAATAGCAGGTTGAGTAACATACCCATCATTCGTACCTGTTGCTGTCAAATTAGATTCTTGCCATAAAGTGCTACGAGCTGATTCATGCAAGTATTGCTCCATAAGATCCACCTGTCCTTTTGTAAAGTGACGATAATGATCCGTATAATTCATGAAGTTTTCCCAATCCGTATACTCATCATAACAGTTCTTTGTATCCTTATCCCAATGAGACTTCTCTACAGCGGGAGTATCCTCTACGCCATCATTAGGCATAGAACAGCCTCCTTCAAAAGTATGATGCAAGCCCATGAAGTGTCCAAACTCATGTGTCAAAATACGACGGAAATTATCATTACTGTGTTGAGTTACATCTGCATTATCTCCTAAATAACTTCCGTTATAGACAACACGTGCCAAGTTGTTATTAGTCATCCAATCAAGAGGTAACCAGGATACACCGGAATTATATAAATCACCATCAGCATATAAGTCATTCATAATATAAACATTCATATACTTTTTATTATCCCAAGCATATTTCTGTATTTCCGTATCAAAAGCACTGGCATCACCAAAACCGGATTTGTCTTCAAAGAACTGGACACCTGTCGTCGGACGGCCATCCGGATCAATTTGTGCCAATCGGAATTCAATATTCAAAGGCTTTTTTATCGATTCAAACCTACTACTTGGATCACTTTGATTATAGTCTGCAGTTAATCCTTTAAAATCCTCATTTGTTCTTTTTAGTGCATCCTTTACTAATGCTAGATCGACAGTTGTATTCCCATTAAATTTTGTTCCAAAAACATGAAATACAACAGGAATAATATATCTATCCTCATGTTGAACTGCCGCTTTAGTCATCCTTTTTTGAACTTTCATGTGGCTAGCCTCTGCTTGAGGATGAGCTTTAAAAAAAGCTTCTTGTTGATGTTCAAAGCCACAATGATCTTGCTGAGCATAAGTATTGCCCATTCCAAACAAGAATAAAGAGCTCAAAAAAATCGAAATTATTTTCTTCATAACTTATATTTAAAAAGTATCTTAATCATCAAATCTACAGGTATAAGAATGGCTTTATCATAAGGACTTTTATCCATTTTAACATAAAATACCTCGTGATAAAATTTCTATTATAAGGAGCTTGCCCAATTACAAGCTCCTTTTATAGATACCCCTAGATCAATCTATTTCATTATTAGCTTGCACCTCCATTAATGGAATTGGGTAGAAAGAATTTCTCTCTTCATTGAAATTTATACGACCTGCCGCCTTCATTGCTGCATCCAATTTTCCCCAGCGACGCAAATCATACCAACGAAGGTTTTCCATTGAGAACTCCATCAAACGCTCATGCTCTATCTGTGCACGTACATCATCCTGTGATGTTCCTACCATTGCCGGCATATCACCATGCACTTCTCTAATTTCATTAATTAATGGAATAGCCAGTTCCGGATGGCCCAACTCATTCAAAGCTTCGGCTTTCATCAACATTACATTTGCATAACGCATTAAAGGAACATTCGTTGAACATAAATCATTTCTAAGTGCAGTATTATTATCCGGCAGATACTTACGGAAACAAGTATAAGCTGTCCCTGTCTTTTTATCTACCAATATCTGACTATAGTTGTAATTATAAACTTTCTTACCTGTTTCAAAATATGGATCAGCAAAGAATGCAGTCGCATAAGCACGAGAATCTAAGAAATCTCCGGTTTTAGCAATACGCCCTTCTTTCTTTAATTCATTCAAGATCATTTCACTCGGACGTATTTCATCCCATCCACCTAACTTATATCCTGATGCAATCCATTTATGTAAAACATGCTTATGACGAGTTCCATCAGCAGTTGTTTCTATAAACTGAACTTCAAAAATAGATTCTTTACAATTCTTGTTTGTACCATTGAACATACTTAGGAAGTCTTTCTCCAAACCGTAATCTTTTATTTCATCAAATGCTTTAACAGCAGCATCCAAATATTCATTTTTCTTTTCCGGAGTTTCATAAGCACGTGTTAAATATGCCCATCCAAGATATGCATATGCTGCAGCCGAGGTAGCACGTCCCACTTCTTCCGGTTTACGAACAGAAGGAAGCGCCGTTGCTTTTTTAAATTCAGAGATAATAAAATCCCATGCATCTTCACGAGTAGAGAGTGCTTTGTGTGTCTGTTCTTCTGTTGTCATATATGCATCTCTAATAATAATCTTTTCCCAATTGAGAATTAACTTCATGTGATAATAACCACGCAAGAAAGAAGCCTCTCCAAAAAGCATATCATGAGTCTCTTTTGTCATTGGATGTTCTGATTGCTGTACCTTATTAATGCCAAACAATACGTTATTCACATAATTGATACCATTATAATTGTTCATCCAATACAGTTTTATCTGAGAATTACCGTTGTTATAAGAAAACTTTGCTAATTCTCCCCAGTTAGAATAGTTTGCAACATCGGCACCTGTAACCATTACATCTTCACGGAATGCTTCAACAGGAAATTTTATTTCCGCCATGTCATAAGTACTGGTTCTATTTTCCAACTGACCATAAGCAGCAGATAACCCCATTTCAATATCCAATGAATCTCTCCAAAATCTATCAGCTGAAAAATCAGGAGACTCCAATGTTAGGAAATCATCACATCCGGCAAACAAGGATGCACAGAATAGAGATGCTATATATATATACTTTTTCATTGTAATTTAGTATTAAAAGTTAATGATTAGAATGTTACTTGTACTCCAACTACATAAGAACGAGTAAACGGATAGATGAATGAGTCAACACCTGTATCCAAAATATTGCTTCTGGAGAATTCCGGATCTACACCTGAATATTTCGTCCAAGTAAGCAAATTCTCACCACTTACATAGAATCGACATCTGTCTACATAAACCTTCTTCATCCATTTAGCCGGTAAAGTGTAACCAATCTGCAGCTGGCGCAAGCGAATAAAATCACCATCTTCCAAGAAACGATCGGATTCACGGCTATTGCCATTAAAATCATCCATTACCGCACGCGGAACATTCGTGTTTCTATGTTCCGGAGTCCATGCATCTAAAGCAGATTTCAAGAAATTAGAACCGGAATTCATTGCTTCGTAATTATATCTATTAGCATTATAGAGCTTATTACCCCAAGCACTACCAATCAAGAAAGACAAATCGATTCCTTTGTAAGATCCACCAAATGAAAGGTTGGCTTCTACTTTAGGAATACCTGAGCCACAATACTCTTTATCATTTTCATCCAAAACGCCATCACCATTTACGTCCTTAAACTTAATATCTCCGGCAAACGCATCCGGTTGCATTTTATTACCATTCTTATCTAGATAAGAATCAGCTTCCTCTTGTGTCTGGAATATACCATCTGTTCTATAAAGGAAGAAACTTGCTACCGGATTTCCCTTCAATGTCTGAGTCGGGAAATGTTCTGTTCCATATTTTAGTCCTGTACCATATAATACTTGATTATCATCAGCTTTCAACATCTTATTACTCGTTGTCGTTAAATTGAAACCAATATTATATTCAAATCCTCTATAATTATCACTCCAGTTAATGTCGAACTCTACACCTGTATTTCTCATTTTCCCCACATTAACAATAGAATTGTATACACCTGCAGAAGGAGCGATGACTTTTTCAATCAACAAATCTGTCGTAGTATTATAATAATAGTTAATAGAACCGGAAAGCTTATTATTAAAGAAGCCATAATCAATACCGACGTTTTTAGTATCAGTCGTTTCCCAACGTAAATCATTATTCAATAAATACAGATTCATATAACCCAACCAAGGATTACCACCCTGTACATAACTTAACCATTGTGTATTACTTGAGCTCATAACCGGGTTGTAATCATAATATCCCAATGCATCTTCATTACCTAAACGTCCCCAGCTAGCTCTAAGCTTCAAATTACTAACGGCAGAATTTTTAGGGAAGAAGTTTTCCTCATTGATTCTCCAACCTAAAGCTACAGATGGGAATACTCCCCAGTGATTATTCTGTCCAAATTTAGAAGATCCATCGGCACGTACCGTTGCCTGAAATAAATATTTACTTGCATAAGAATAATTTGCGCGTCCAAAGAATGAAGCTCTATGATATTCCCAATATGTTCCATCACCCGTAAATGTACCACCTTTACCGGCATTAATAGTTGGTGAAGTAGGATCCGCAAATCCAGAAGGAACTTCTGTGCCTATAATCTGACCATTTTCAACAGAATAAATTGTTTTTTTACCCTCAACGCCAACTCCAGCATTGTCTTTGCGGGCTGCAGTTATAGAACTACCGACCATTACCGTTAAAGAATTCTTTTTAAATTGCTTATCAAAAGTCAAAACATTATCAAAAACCTGTTGATACCAATAAGAATTATTACTAGAATTATAAGGATACTTAGTAGGAACCTTTGGATCAGCGGTATAGGCTTCTGCATGATACTTTTCATTTTCATAATATCCATTATAGGAATAAGCTGTCTTAAATTTCAACCAAGGTGCAAGATTCAAAGTCAAACCAATATTACCAATTAAATCATATCCATTTACTTTGTCGGATACAAAATGATTATCAGCCATCACATTTCTATTGTTCGGTAATTGCAAACTCACTCCATCAACTTCCATGTCAGTTAATCCATAGCCTGATACTTGTGATTTGTCATAAACAGGAACCAACGGAGACATCATATACATTTCTTTTAAAGAATATTGAGGTTGCTGACTTTGAGTTACCTTTAAGCCAAGATTTGCATCAAACTCAAAGATGTATTTTTTAATGTTTACTTTTGCACGGGCATTATCCTGAACATATTTATTGCCTTTGAATATACCATTCTCATCAGAGTGGTTATAAGAAATAGAATAATTTGCAACATCAGAACCTCCTCTGACACTAACATTATAATTTTGAGCAAAACCATTGCCAATCATCTCATCCTGCCAATTCGTGTCAAAACCTGTTGGATTCAGAACTTTTCCATCAGCATCTCTAAAAGACAAGTATCCCGGTTTCTGATAATAATCAGGAACAACCGAGTTCCAATCATCTATTGCATTTTGATACATACGATCATGCATTTCCAAATATTCCTGAGCATTTAGCATTTCTAATTTCTTTGCAGCACCAGTAAATGTAACGAAAGCAGAGAAATCTACTTTCACTTCACCTTTCTTACCAGTCTTTGTAGAAACAATAACAACGCCGTTTGCTGCACGAGAACCGTAAATAGCAGCAGCAGCACCATCCTTTAAGATTTCCATTGAAGCAATATCCGAAGGATTTATCGTTTTAATGTCACCTTCAAAACCATCAATGATATATAGCGGTTCATTGCTTCCCATAGATTTCACACCACGAATTCTAACCTGTATTCCTGCACCGGCATTACCTCCTGATTTCAAGATATTAACACCTGCAACCTTACCCTGTAAAGCCTCAGCCGGATTCGTGGTAGCACGGCTTGCCAAGTCATCACCATTTACAGAAGAAATAGCTCCGGTCATGTCGCTTTTCTTCATTGTACCATAACCGATAACCACCGTTTCATCCAACATCTGGCTGTCTTCTTTCAAAATAACTTTGATTGTCTTCTGACCTTTTAAAGGAATTGTTTGCTTAATGTACCCCATATAAGATACTTCAAGCTTAGCTTGAGGAGATACCTCCAAAGAAAAATTACCGTCAATGTCCGTAACTGTTCCATTTGTAGTTCCGGCTACAATTACATTTGCTCCGATTAACGGTTCGTTATTTCCGTCCAACACACTACCCGTTAATTGGTAGTTTTGTGCGTAAGCGGAAAATGGAATAAAAAATAGGAACGACATTATTACATATAATAATATGTTTCCCGAATGAGTACTTTGCTTCATTGCATTAATTTTTAAGGTTAATAAAAATGCGTCTTTCAAACATGCAACGAAGTAAGACATTCCGATAGATAGTGCCTAATATTTCACACCTACACAAACCCTACAAAATGGGAATTTGGACGTTTTCAAACACTACAAACACAAATTATATATATCTAATAATCAATTATTTAATTTTATATCAGACCCTACAAAATGGGAAAATCAGATATTACGCAAATAAACCGAAATATCTTCTTTTGGATCCAATTCAAGCGTTTTTCTTAAACGATATCTCGACATACCGATGGCTTTTATCGATATTCCGGTTAGCAAAGAGATCTCTTTTGTGGATAAATTGATGCGTAAAAAGGTTGCCAGCTTCTTTTCTCCCTGTGTCAGATTCGGATGTTTCTCACATAAGCGGTTCAGAAAATCCTGGTTTTGTTCCTCAATATCTTTAGTCAGGCCGTTGTTCTCTTCTTCCATCTTCTTAAATTGAAAGATAAAAGTGTTTATATTTTTAAGGTGAGACAGCATTTCTTTATACTCCATCTTATAAGCCTCCTTTATCATTTCTCTAATTTTGTCTAAAAGTTCATTCCTGCTATTGACAAAAAGCACAAAATTAGTCAGTTCCGACTGAGTAGATTCCAGTTTCTTTGATTGCATTTCCAATTCTATCGCTTGCTGTTGCAACTTCAAATCTGTTATAATCTTATCTTTAGACAATAATTCGGCTTGAGCCTCCGCTATCTGCAAGTTCTTCTTCCTCTTAAACTGCTTTACCGAGAAGAAAACGAATAAAAAGACGCATAAAGCCAAAATAATAACAATGAAAATATTCCGTCTCAAGAGTTCTATCTGATGCATCTGCTCTTGAATTTCAGCTTCTTTCTTCTGATCCTGCATCCTCTGATTAGCAACTTTACGTTCGATATTAATCAATCTTCTTTCTTGCAGCAACTGATTTCGTTTCTGTTCAAAATTAACCAGATTCTCATACGCTTGTTTATAATCATTCTGTGCCGAATATACTTGGGAGAAGTATTCATAATTGTCACATATCAACTCTTGTGCATTGACTTCCAGCGCATATTCGTGAGCGGCTTTCAAAGCGACGATCGCCTCATTATACTTTTTAGCATAGTACAATTGGAGACCCATATTATTAAAATTCTCCGCTAGTGACCAAATCGAGTTCTTACGTTTATTAATCTGTATAGCCTCTTTCAGCAAATCAATTTTCTCTTCCGTATTTCCCTCATAAAGGCACATATTATTTATATTGGCAGCCATATTCTTTTCATCTTTCAAAGCCTTATTTATACGTAACGCATCTTTAAAGAATTTATCGGCAATCGCATATTCTCCCATATAAACATGAATCAGACCACGAGAATTATAGGCATTGGCTATACCGGAAGAATCATTCAACGCCTTATAAGTAGAAGTTGCATTATCAATTAATTCCACTGCCTTGGAAAAATCTTTTAAAGATCCGTACAGTGTTCCCAAATTTACTTTAATTTGTGCCCTTGTTCTATTATCCTTTAAAGGGCAATAAGATAGAGCCTCATAATAAGTATTCACGCTCAAGTCAAAGTTACCCTGTAACATATAAGCACGGCCACCCATTATAAGCGTGGAGACTATTAAGGCTGAATCTGTTGTATGCTTTAATATTTCAAAAGCCTGCAAAGTATAATCAGCAGACAACTCCGGATTCGAAAGAAGCGACTTTTGGGATTTATCCAACAGTTTCCAAACATCGTTCTGATATGACTCCGAATTAATATTAACAAAAGGTACAAGAAGGAATAACAAAAATATAGATACGTGTTTCATAATAATTTGCTTGATTGCTAACATTAGCAACGCAAATATATTTCATTAATACGACTTTACATATAAAAAACACCTATTTTTGTTTAACAAAAGGTGTACCTCTCAACATTATTCTCATTTTTAGGGCTACTTATAAGAATTTGCACCCATCCATTATCCGGTTCATTTGTAATGGGTTTCATCTTCTTGCATACGGTCGATTGATCACAAACGATAGGAGTTTATCATCAATCGACCGCATGTTTGTCTGCAATCGTCCGTATGTTTATAAAAGACAATCGGGATATTTATATAAATCGCCCAAGGGAGCGTTGACTATCACTCAAGGGGGCGATGGTTAACGCTCAAGGGAGCGATAGCTTACATCTACTGGAGCGTTAGCCATCGCTCCCTTAGGCGTTTTAGCTCGCTTATTTTGCCTGTTTTGCTGTTATTCAACTTTTACTTTGACTTGCCTTCACTTATCACTATCTGCTTATTTGCACTTGATTGCCAATAGATTACGGTGAAAGCAACTTTTTCCCGGCAATGAAAAACGGAAAGCCGGAAGTTTTCATAGCAGCGAAGGAGAAGTTTGGATGGAAATTCTAACTCTCAATAAAAAAAGCCAATGGTTTATGGATGACACTCTCAATTCTCAACTATACCCGGTTAATATGACTTAGGCGCGAAGCCCTAAGACCACTGAGTCTTAGAATTTCACGCCTAAAATAAAGAATGAATAGGCTTTTTAAACAGCCTATTCTTATAACTTAACTTCTAAATTATTCTGCCTGCTTTGCTTCTTCAGCCGGAACAGAAGCTTTTGCTCCTTTTTTGTTCATCAGCAGATAAGCAATAGGAGAAGCTACGAACAATGAAGACAATGTACCAATAACAACACCGAGAATCATTGCGAATGCAAAACTACGGATGGAATCACCACCAAGTATGAATATACACAGCAACACGATCAAGGTACTTAATGAAGTATTGATGGTACGAGCCAATGTCGTATTCAATGAATCATTAAACAGTTGTCTACGATTACGCTTCGGATACAAACCGAAGAACTCACGTACACGGTCGAAGATTACCACCTTATCATTGATAGAATAACCGATAGCCGTAAGGATAGCACCGATAAACGTCTGGTCAATTTCAAGTGAGAAAGGAACAATTCCCCATAACAACGAATATGCACCGATAATTATAACAGTATCCGTTGTCAATGCTATCACAGAACCGATACTATAAGCAATATTTCTAAATCTCAGCAAGATATAAAGACCGATTGCAACCAACGATAATAAGACTGACCAAATAGCAGAATATTTAATGTCATCAGCTATACTCGGACCTACCTTTTGTGAACTGATAATACTACCACCTGTATAGTTATCGCGGTCGATGAATACTTCCAACGGAATATTCTCCGTCAACAACGGTTTCAATGCTGTATAAAGGAATTCTTCGATTTCAGAATCCACGGTGTTAGAGTCATCATTGATACGATAGTTCGTACTGATACGAACTGTTTTACCGTCTGTTCCTAAAGCGATTGCAGATACTGATACTTTTTCATCCGTCAAGCCGCTGATTTTTTCCATAATCAACTTCTCTGCTTGTTCCGGCTCTACTTTCTGCTCGAATTGTACCACGAAGTTACGTCCACCGGTAAAGTCAATACTCTGACTCAAACCACGAATACCGAACGATGCCAAACATGTAACAACAATCACAGCCAATATAATAAAGTATTGTTTGATGTGACCCATGAAATCAAAATGGGTATTTACAAAAATCTTCTTAGAGATACCGGATGTAAATGTCAGGTTCAACAGTTTATCCTTATTCATAAAGTATTCATAAACCAAACGAGTCATAAACACGGCTGTAAAGAATGAACACAAGATACCGATAATCAAAGTAGTTGCGAAACCACGGATAGGACCGGTACCGAAGTTGAACAGGATAACACCTGTAATGATAGATGTCAAGTTGGAGTCGAAGATAGCCGAGAACGCATTTGAATAACCGTCTGCCAACGCTTTCTTCACATTCTTACCCGCTCTGAGTTCTTCCTTCGTACGTTCGTAAATAAGCACATTAGCATCCACTGCCATACCCAATGACAATACCATACCGGCGATACCGGACATTGTCAATGCTGCCTGGAATGAAGAAAGGATTCCTAAAGTAAAGAAGAAGTTGATAATCAACGCACCGTTAGCAATCATTCCCGGAACAAGTCCATACATTGCACACATATAAATCATCAATAATATCAAAGCCACAATAAATGACATGATACCTTGATTAATAGAAGCCTGTCCGAGTGACGGACCAATAATATCTTCCTGGACAATGTGGGCAGGAGCCGGCATCTTACCGGACTTCAACACATTTGCCAAGTCTTTTGCTTCTTCCGGAGTGAAGTTACCTGTGATCTGTGAGTTACCACCTGTGATTTCACCGTTTACATTCGGAGCAGAATATACATAACCATCCAAAACAATAGCAATGGACTTACCAACATTCTGTTTAGTCAATAAAGCCCATCTTCTGGAACCGTCTGAGTTCATAGACATACTTACTGACGGGTGTCCATATTGATCGTAATCATCTTTTGCAGTAGTAATCACATCACCTTCCAACGGAGCTTTACCGTTACGTTCAGTAGATTTGATAGCGTACAATTCAAATATCTGAGCCTTCTTATCGAATTCGGCAGCTTTTACTCCCCATTTCAATCTTAAATCTTTCGGAAGTTCTTCTGCGATTTCTTTCATAGCAAGATATCTGTTCACATCCGCTGTATCTTTATAATGTGCATAACCTACGATAGAACCGGCTCCACTGGTATTGAACTGAAGAATGGAAGCAAGCGGATGTTCTTTTTTGGCTTGTGCCATCATCGCTTCATTATTAACTTCCGGTTTGTCTCCTCTCAATGCAGCAGCTATACTGTCGGTAGCATTCATTGCCGGAGCTTCGGCTACAACTGTAGTATCTGTAACAGCTACTTCTTCCACAGCAGTAGAATCCGTCGTTGCAGATTGATTTAATATTGTACGAAGTTTCGCATCAGCAGAAGATAGATAAGGAACGATTTCTTTTGCCGTGTAAGTTTCCCAAAATTCCAGATTTGCAGAACCTTGAAGCAACTTTCTCACACGTTCCGGTTCTTTAATACCCGGCAGTTCCACCATGATACGTCCCATCTTGTCTTCCAAGCTTTGGATATTCGGCTGAACTACACCAAAACGGTCAATACGTGTACGAAGTACGTTATATGAATTCTCAACCGCTGCCTTAACTTCATCTCTTAAGACTTTTTCTACTTCTTTATCTGAAGATTTTTGGTTGATTCTGTCTTTCAACTGTTGTGTAGCAAACAGCTCTGAAAGTCTTGCACCTGGAGCTTCTTTATGATACTCATTGATGAAAAGGGTAATAAAATCATCCTGGCTTGTAGCTTGAAGTTTCGCTGCAGAAGCAATCGCTTTATTAAAAGCCTCATCCGGCTTATTGTCAGCCAACGCTTTAACTACATCCGGAACAGACACCTCAAGAATGACATTCATACCACCTTTCAGGTCAAGACCCAAACCAATCTCCATCTCACGACATTGTTTCAGCGTATAGTTACCCAACCACACTTTTTCATTCATCACGGAATCCAAATAGTGCGTTTCACCTTGCGGATCCTCTTTTGCCTTATTCATGTGATAGCGAGTCACAAAAGAGAAAGAGAGATAGAACACACATACCAGTGTGAGTAATATCGCAAAAACTTTTACAAATCCTTTGTTTTGCATTTTACTTGAAATTTATATTACTTATTTAATTAATTATCATCTGCTATAAGGCTGCAAATATAGCTTTTTTTTCACTTTTAAATATAAAGTAGAACAAATATTTAAAGGCGAAAACACATTTTAGGCTGCAAAACAGTCTTTTGCAGCCTAAAATCCACTCTTTATGAAGGTTAATTTATTGCAAACCGCGATCTTTCAGCATCGGTTCCATCTTCGGTTCTGCTCCTCGGAAATTCTTATAGAGTACCATCGGATCATCACTGTTTCCTTTTTCCAAGATATTTTCACGGAAAGAAGTAGCCGTCTTCTTATCAAACAATCCGTTTTCCTTGAAAGCCTCAAATGCATCGGAATCCAACACGTTAGCCCATAGATAACTATAATATCCGGCATCATAGCCTCCTACGATATGATTGAAATAAGTAGCTCTGTATCGGGGTGCGATTTGCGGTATCAAACCAAGTTTATCTGTCAAGTTCTTTTCAAACTCTACAACATTCAAATCTTTTTCTTTTATCTGCTCGGCTGTTATCTTATGCAACTCTATATCAAGGATGGCGGCAGCTAATAGTTCCGTAGTCATGAATCCCTGATTGAACGTACCCACCGACTGGATTTTCTCGATTAGTGAATCCGGAATCGTTTCACCTGTCCGGTAGTGTTTCGCATACATCTTCAAGACCTCCGGAGCAGTAGCCCAATGTTCCATGATTTGTGAAGGAAGTTCAACAAAATCACGTGTCACATTCGTACCGGAAATACCCGCATAATTACATTTGCTCAACATTCCGTGCATCGCATGTCCAAACTCATGGAAAGTGGTTTCCACCTCATCCAACGTCAAGAGAGAAGGTGTATCGCCTGTCGGTTTCGTAAAGCTGGCCACATTGCAAATAAGCGGACGAACATCGCCTTGCTGTTCACGGTAATTACTCATCCATGCTCCGCCTCTTTTACCTGCACGAGGGAAATAATCCGTATAGAACAAGCCTAAGAAGAAACCGTCTGCATCTTTCACCTCAAAGACTTTTACGTCCGGATGATAAACCGGTATTCCCGTCAGTTCCGTCAAAGTTATTCCATATAGTTTGTTTGCAACAGCAAACACTCCATCTCTGACATTCTCCTGCTTAAAGTAAGGTTTCAACTCATCCTCATTCAAATCATATTTCTCCTGACGAAGTTTTTCTGCATAATACCACCAATCCCACGCTTCAAGTTGTTCACCTTTTCCTTCTTTATCCATCATTTTCTGGAGTTCTGAAGCCTCTTTTTTAGCATTAGGCAAAGAATATTTCCATAACTCATCAAGGAAAGAAGTGACCACTTCCGAGTTCTTGGCCATATTCTCATCCAATACGAAATCCGCATAGTTATTAAATCCCAGTAGATTAGCTTTCTCCAGACGAAGTTTTACTATCTGTTTCAAAACCTCTTTGTTATCGGTCTCACCACCATTGTTGCATCTGTTTGTATAAGCCTTATACAGCTGCTCACGTATGTTCCGGTTGGCCGCATATTGCATAGCCGGAATAAAACTGGAGTTACGCAATGTGAACATCCATTTTCCATCCATACCGGCTTGTTTAGCTTCTTCTGCCGCACCGGCTTTCACCCATTCCGGCAACCCGATCAAATCATTCTCATCTTCAATTACCAACTGAAAAGCGTTTGTCTCGTTAAGGACGTTATTGCTAAACTTTATTTCAAGCGTTGACAGTTCTTTGTTTATTTCTCTCAACCGCGCTTGTTTCGCTTCATCCAAAGCCGCACCCGAACGTACAAACTTTTTATAATATTTATCAAGCAACCGTTGTTGTTCTTTTGTAAGAAGGGTAGAATCATCCATAAACTGCTGATGAACGGCATTTACACGTTCAAAAAGTTGTTGATTCAAATAAATATTATCCTGATGTTCCGATAATACCGGAGCCATACGCATGGACAATGCCGTAAGCGAATCAGTTGTTTCCGCTTCCGTCAAATTAAACAGAACACCTCCCACTCTCGACAGGATCTTCCCACTATTGTCCAAAGCAACAATCGTATTCTCAAAAGTCGGGGTTTCAGCATTATTAATGATTGATTCGATATCATTATTCTGCTCCTCTATTCCTTTTAAGATAGCAGGTTCATAATGCTCCAGCTTTATCTTATCAAAAGGCGGAACGCCATACTCGGTTTGGAACTCTGTAAAAAACGGATTATCTTCCGTCTTTGTCGTACATGAATAAGCCATACAACATGTAACTAAAATTAATAACGAATTTCTGATTTTCATAAGTGCATTAAATTAAGAGGTATAATAAATTAGGTTTTCTTTTTCGCTATATAGCACCAGATAGGATAATGGTCCGAATCTTTAATATGATTATCTACCGTACAGTCAAAAGACCTCAAATCCTTACTTATCAATATATTATCTATTCTAAAATAAAACCCGTTCTGATTATAGGATATACCTATTCCATTACCGGACTGTACAAAAGCATCGTCAAGATTCTGCGATATTACCCGATGGGTATATGAAATCGGAGTATCATTGAAATCCCCGCAAACGATAATCGACCGTCCTTTATTATTCAACGAATCGATTACATGGGCAATAGCATTAGCCTGACGGGCACGAATCGCGGTTGCTTCCGCCAGTTTAGAGATTAACAGGCGTGCTCCATGCTCCACTTTATCCTTTTCAGGTGATTTAATCATCTCCACATACACTTTCTTATCTTCATAAGTCAGCTTATTAGACTCAAGATGATTATTTATCAGCACAACTGTGTCCCCGTTAATATTCAACTGATACATTATTGTTCCGTTATACAGGCTTTCATAAGGCAGTTGTTCCTGTGACAGGATTGGATAACGCGAGTAGCAAGCCAAGCCATTCCCACTCTTCCCCGCCGCATGATATTGTTTATAAGGATAATCTTTCAATGCCTCATCCACATCTGCTTTCTGAAGATGATGTTTATCCGCTCCCATAATAAACTCCTGCAAGCAGACAATATCCGCATCACTGTTTTTAATATACATTACAATCGGGTTTGGACTATCTTGCGTATGTTTTTTATCCTCATCAAACGCCATCACATTATATGACAACAGCTTAAAAGCATCTTTGGGAATATTTTTTGTCGGAAAGTTAACAGGGATATACGTCCTTATGGAACCGATGCAAGCAATAAATGCCAATAAAGGTAAGAGCGCATATTTCCGGTGGAAAAACAACCAGAACAGGAAAAACAACAAATTCATAACTAGAAAAGCCGGAAATGCCAAGCCGAAACAAGATACCACCGGATGAATTTCAGGATTGATGTGCGGACTATACGCACTGAACAAAAGGAGTCCGGCAAATAAGCCATTGATTCCCAATATAAGATACCACAGATATTTACTTATCCATTTCATGGCTATTTCTTACTTGCGTCGAACAGGCTTTTCTTTTCATCTGCCGTCAGACTGTCATAACCGGATTTCTTCAGTTTATCGAGTATCCGGTCTATCTCTTCGGATTGTGCTTTCTTACGGGCGTTATAGTCATAATCGTCGACACGGGAACCATAATGAACTTTCATCTTCGGCTTTTTTGATTTTCTGTGTTTGCTACCATCAAAAATACCGGTAAACCAATCCAATACAATATTAATCCACGAGGTCATATCACGTCCCTTATTCAGCTCCATAGCAAACCACAGTCCAGCCAACGCTCCGCCTAAATGGGCTATATGCCCTCCGGCATTCCCTCCGGTCATCATCAACAGATCAGACAATACCATGAACAAGGCAATGTATTTCAAACGAACCGCACCCAAGAACAAAAGGTTCACAGTAAAATTCGGTTCACGATAAGCCGTAGCAACTACAATCGCCAATACAGAAGCCGAAGCTCCTAATAAGAAAGAGAATTCCACAGAAAAGCGGAAATAAGGAAAGATATTGTAAGCCAGCATATAAAGCAAACCTCCACACACTCCCCCTAATATATATAATCCACGAAAATGCTTAGCCGAAAAGAAATGAAGGAACAGACTACCGAACCAATACAGCCAAAGCATATTAAACAGGATATGCATAAAGTTCGCATGCATAAACATATAAGTAAACAAGCTCCACGGCTGAATCAGGAAACGGGATACCGAAGCCGGCAATTCAAAATACTGCAAAATAAGGGCACTGCTTCTGTTAAACAAGACCAGAAACACAGAAAGCAGGGTAGTAAGAATAAAAAGTCCTACATTAATATATATATACTGAAGATGTATATCACCTCTTCTAAATGTCTCTTTTAAATCAGTAAGAATACGTCCCATTGTTATTATTACCTTTTTTCCTCCAATACATAATCAATATAAACCCGAATAACATACCTCCCAAGTGTGCAAAATGTGCAACATTATCACTTGCATTGTTACTGATGCCAAGGAACAGTTCCAAAGCTGCATACCCGATTACAAAGTATTTCGCCTTGATAGGCATAGGTAACGGGAATATGAAAAGACTTTGATTCGGGAAAAGCATACCAAAAGCAAGAAGAATGGCATAAATGGCACCGGAAGCACCAACCGTTATCATCAGATTCAGGTATTGCGCCATCGGCATAATCATACCGCCTATATTCACACTGTCATAAGCTGAAAGTTCAATCGAGTAATGAATGTACTGTACTAACTCCTGAATCAAACCCGCTCCTACTCCACACACGATATAATAGAAGAGAAAACGTCTAGGTCCCCAAACCTGTTCAAGTATACGTCCGAACATAAACAAGGCAAACATATTGAAGAAAATATGTGTAAAACCTCCGTGCATGAACATATAGGTAAACAACTGGGCAAGATTAAAATCATCGGCAAGAAAAAAATGCAAACCGAGATATTGATCCAAGTTTATTCCATATTTTGATGCGACAATCCCTCCGAAAAAGAGTAATATATTGATTATTATTAAATTCTTAGTTACAACTGGCATATCTAATCTTCATTATTTGTCTTTACAACATTCGTAAACTTATAAGGTTGCAAATTTACTAATAAATTCTGTTTTAAAGCATAAAAAGCTGATTCTCTTACATTTTTTTCAAAATAGACCATACATTTTTTAAGTTTTATGTTTGATATGTTGTTTTGTTCTCCTATATTTGTGAGAAATTTAGATTTTTCGTTTGTGTTATTACTAATAATTAATCATTTACGTTATGAATAAGGGAGAACTTATTAATGCGATCGCAGAAGAATCCGGCTTGAACAAAGCTGATTCTAAAAAAGCACTCGATGCTTTTATTTCCAGTGTTACCAAAGCTTTAAAAGAAGGCAATAAAGTTGCTTTAGTTGGTTTCGGAACATTCGCTGTATCAGAAAGAGCAGCAAGAACTGGTATCAATCCTTCTACTAAAGCCCCGATCAGAATTCCAGCAAAAAAAGTAGCTAGGTTCAAAGCTGGTGCAGAACTATCTGATGCAATAAAATAAACTCTTTTTAAGAAAATCAGAAAAGATTGCGTTAATAACATGTTAATTGAATTAGTATACCGATTTAGAACCAGCATACGAGATTCAATTAAGATGTTATTTTTGTATCCATAACTATCTTAGAAAACATAGTAAATCATAAAATCAATCTTGACGTTTTTATTAAACTTCATAAATTTTGAAATAACGAATAAACAAGTAGAAAACAAAATTGATTATAAAAAAATATATGATCGATTATTCGTAACCGACCATATATTTAATTCTCTTTTATACTCTACTTACCTATCACTTATTCTTTCACCAACTTAGTAGAATGTTGCCCACACTTCAATAAATAAATACCGGAAGAAAGTTCAGATACATTCAATGAACCTTTTGCATTGGAAAACATCACCTTAAGACGCCCTTCTGCATCGTAAATATAAACAGGGAAAGTTTCATCTGACAAGTTTAATGTGAACGACTCTTTCACAGGATTAGGACAAATAAGCGTAGGATCAGAAACTATCATTTCAGTTATATTAGTTGGAACAGCATACTCGTATGTATAAGTATCATACAACTGCATCTCACCACTATCATCCAATTGATGGGAAATTTCTTTCGTTCTTTCATTAACAATACTTTCCAATCTCGGCCATATCATCTCATGACTCTCCGGATACACATATTCTGCCGCTGATTTTGCAGTGTCATACTCATACTCCTCAAAAGAAGAAAGATTCCAACCCGTACCGCTACTGTTACCACTATAATATTCATGAAGAATCATATTTCCGTTCTTATCATAAGTATATGTATGTTTTTCATTATATACCCATTCTCCGGAACCATAAATATCATTAAGAAATGTACTATCAGCAATCAATTTCCCATTTTCATCATATGAATAGTCTCCTTTTATAGATTCAACCCACGTTGCAGCCCCTGGTCCCCAGTTATCATTATCTTCATAAACTACTTTCTGCAACTTTCCACTTTCATCATAAGTAAAACTTCTTCGCATAAATGGCATTGTTTCATCTCCACCTATGTACAAATCAGTAAGTTCAGTTATTAAATGATTATTTTCATCATAAATATAACTCATTAACCCTGCTCTAGAATGCCCATCCGGCGCAGATGGATCATAATTATAATTTACTCTCGTTGCCAGATTTCCTTTCTCATCATACGTATAAAGAATATAACTGGCAAAAATCCATTCAGTATCCACCAATTGATAATCTTCTTCACGTATACACTGATTTTGATCATTGTAGGTGTATTTAAACTGCATATCAATATCGCTATTGTCTTCAACCAATATAACTTTATCATCATCTCCATAAGTATATTTGGTTTCACTATAAGGAGAATAGACTTTAGACAAGCACATTCTTTGCGCAAAAGTAGTAGAGGCACAGCATAGGCTTAACAAAAGGAGTAATCTTATTGTTTTCATAGCATTATAAATTTATAAATTATACAATTATCGCCCAGGCACATCCAATTGGTTTACAAATATATAAATATATAATTAAAATAGCGAATAAAACAAGATATATATTTAAATCATATTTATAATTTGATATATATTATTAATTATCACACGCAATGCACACATATTTCACATAATTGATTAAATATTCATCATTAATTCCACAAAACGAACATAGAATCCGAATTATCTCATAACGGCTGATATTATTCCCTACAAAACATAGAAGAAAATCAGTTTTTACGTATCTTTGCAGCCCAATAATGTAATATTCAGAAACATACTTATACAATGAAGATAGAAAATATTATTGCCCAATCTGTTGTTAAGGGTATAAAAGCGCTCTACGGACAAGATGTTCCTGCCGCACAGGTACAGTTGCAAAAAACGAAGAAAGAGTTTGAAGGTCACCTCACACTGGTTGTTTTTCCGTTTCTAAGGACCTCAAAGAAGTCACCGGAACAGACAGCACAGGAAATCGGGGAATACTTATCACAGAACGAACCGGCTGTAGCGGCATTCAATGTTATCAAAGGCTTCCTGAACCTGACTATATCATCCGCCTGCTGGATTGACTTGCTGAACGAAATCAATGCGGAAGAAAACTACGGTATCAAAACAGCCGATGAATCTTCTCCGCTGGTGATGATCGAATATTCTTCACCCAACACCAACAAACCGCTCCATCTGGGACATGTACGTAACAACCTTTTAGGTAACGCACTTGCCAATATCGTTGCTGCCAACGGTAATAAGGTTGTGAAAACCAATATCGTAAATGATCGTGGCATCCATATTTGCAAATCCATGCTGGCATGGCAAAAGTATGGTAACGGCGAAACTCCCGAATCATCCGGTAAAAAAGGCGATCATTTGGTAGGCGACTATTACGTGGCCTTCGACAAGCATTATAAAGCAGAGGTTGCCGAACTGGAAAAACAGGGCATGACAAAAGAAGAGGCAGAAGCTAAATCTCCATTGATGAACGAAGCACGCGAAATGCTGGTTAAATGGGAAGCGGGCGATCCGGAAGTCAGAGCTTTATGGGCAATGATGAACAACTGGGTATATGACGGTTTCGACGAGACTTACAAACGCTTGGGTGTTAGTTTCGACAAGATATATTATGAATCCAACACCTATCTGGAAGGAAAAGAGAAGGTAATGGAAGGACTCGAAAAGGGATTCTTCTATAAGAAAGAGGACGGTTCCGTATGGGCCGACCTGACTGCCGAAGGTCTTGACCACAAACTACTGCTACGCGCAGACGGCACATCCGTCTATATGACTCAAGACATTGGTACCGCCAAACTCCGTTTCGCCGATTATCCCATCAATAAGATGATTTATGTAGTGGGTAACGAACAAAATTACCATTTCCAAGTGCTCTCCATCCTACTGGACAAACTTGGTTTTGAATGGGGAAAGAGTCTTGTACACTTCTCCTACGGAATGGTGGAACTGCCGGAAGGCAAAATGAAGTCACGTGAAGGTACGGTGGTAGATGCCGACGACCTTATGGACGAAATGATCAACACCGCCAAAGAAACTTCCGGTGAGTTGGGCAAACTGGACGGATGCACAGAGGAAGAGGCAAACAACATTGCACGCATCGTGGGTCTAGGTGCTTTGAAATACTTCATCCTGAAAGTGGATGCACGCAAGAACATGACCTTCAACCCGAAAGAGTCTATCGACTTCAACGGGAATACAGGACCTTTCATCCAATATACCTACGCACGTATCCAGTCCATCCTGCGTAAGGCTGCCGAAGCAGGTATCAGCGTTCCGTCAACACTGCCGAAAGATGTGGAATTGAGCGAAAAGGAAGAAGGACTCATCCAAATGCTTGCCGACTTTGCCGGAGTCGTAAAACAGGCAGGAGAGGATTACAGTCCGTCTGTCATCGCTAATTACACGTATGATTTGGTGAAGGAATACAACCAGTTCTATCACGATTTCAGCATCCTGCGTGAAGAAAATGAACATCTGAAACTATTCCGCCTCGCCCTTTCCGCCAATGTCGGCAGAATCGTGAAGTCGGCTATGGGATTATTAGGCATCGAAGTTCCGGAAAGAATGTAAACCATAATTCAACTTCTTCATATCAACCCCTCTCTTTTCGGGAACCAGTTTTCCAGCAAAAGAGAGGGGCTGACTAACATTATATTCACAAAATCTTTTCATAAATGAAAGATTTATGTATTTTTGCGTCATTAACTAACAATCTTTAATACCGACATTATGGATGCAACAAAAATCGTAGGAGAGAAAATCAAGTCACTCCGCGAAACAAAAGGAATAACCATAGAAGAACTTTCCGACCGTTCAGGGTTGGCAATAGAACAGATAGAACGTATAGAAGATAATATCGACCTACCGTCACTGGCTCCGCTAATCAAGATAGCCCGTGTGCTCGGAGTACGTCTCGGTACATTCCTCGACGACCAGAACGAACTGGGTCCCGTAGTTTGCCGGAAATCCGACTCTTCGGATACAATCAGCTTCTCAAACAATGCCATCCATTCACGTCGTCACATGCAGTATCATTCACTGTCCAAATCAAAGGCGGACCGTCACATGGAGCCTTTCATCATTGATGTGGAAGCGACGAACGATACCGATTTCGTGCTTTCATCCCATGAGGGAGAAGAATTTATCATGGTAATGGAAGGTGTTATGGAGATCAGCTACGGCAAGAATACGTATGTGTTGGAAGAAGGTGACAGTATTTACTACGATTCCATCGTACCTCACCATGTACACGCATACGAGGGGCAGGCTGCCAAGATACTGGCAGTTATCTATACTCCTATTTAAACAACTATAAAAAGACAAATGCAACTTTTCGAGAAAACTTTAGGTGACTGGCTTGAACAATGGGCAGAGCAGACACCCGATAAGGAATATATTGTTTATTCCGACCGTAATCTGCGCTTTACGTGGAAAGAGTTCAATGAACGGGTAGACAAGATGGCTAAAGGACTTCTTGCCATCGGGGTCAAGAAAGACACACATGTGGGCATCTGGGCGGCAAACGTCCCGGACTGGCTTACATTTCTGTATGCCTGTGCCAAAATCGGTGCGGTCTACGTTACGGTAAACACCAATTACCGTCAGTCGGAGCTGGAGTACCTATGTGAAAACTCGGATATGCATACCTTGTGTATCGTCAACGGGGAACGTGACACGGATTTTGTGGAAATGACCTACAAGATGCTGCCGGAACTGAAAACCTGCCAACGCGGACACCTCGAAAGCAAACGTTTCCCACACATGAAGAATGTGATCTACGTAGGGCAGGAAAAGTTCAGAGGTATGTACAACACACCCGAAATCCTGTTATTGGGAGACAATATCGAAGACAGCACACTGACGGAAGCCAAAAAGAAAGTATCCTGCCATGATGTGGTTAATATGCAATATACATCCGGCACTACCGGATTTCCCAAAGGAGTGATGCTTTCTCACCATAACATTACGAACAACGGATTCCTCACGGGAGAACACATGAAGTTCACCGCCGACGACAAGCTTTGCTGCTGTGTGCCCCTATTCCACTGCTTCGGCGTGGTACTTGCCACCATGAACTGTCTTACGCACGGTTGCACACAAGTGATAGTGGAACGCTTTGACCCGCTTGTCGTACTCGCCTCCATACACAAAGAACGGTGCACGGCACTTTACGGAGTACCGACCATGTTCATTGCCGAACTCAACCATCCGATGTTCGACATGTTCGATATGTCCAGCCTCCGCACCGGCATCATGGCAGGTTCGCTCTGTCCGGTAGAACTGATGAAGAGAGTGGAAGAAAAGATGTTCATGAAAGTAACAAGCGTTTACGGCCTCACCGAAGCCTCTCCGGGTATGACCGCTTCCCGCATCGACGACTCTTTCGATGTGCGTTGCAATACCGTAGGACGGGATTTCGAGTTTACCGAAGTAAAAGTCATCGATCCCGAAACCGGAGAAGAATGCCCGGTAGGAGTTCAGGGAGAAATGTGCAACCGGGGCTATAACACGATGAAAGGTTATTATAAAAATCCGGAAGCTACCGCCGAGGTTATCGACAAGAACGGTTTTCTTCATTCGGGAGACTTAGGCATCAAGGATGAAGATGGAAACTATCGTATCACCGGACGCATCAAAGACATGATTATCCGGGGCGGTGAAAATATCTATCCGAGAGAAATCGAAGAATTTCTCTATAAGCTGGAAGGAGTGAAAGACGTGCAGGTAGCCGGTATCCCGTCCAAGAGATACGGAGAAGCGGTCGGAGCATTCATTATCCTGCGTGGAGGAGTGGATATGCATGAGTCTGATGTCCGTGAGTTTTGCAAGAATAAAATAGCACGCTATAAAATCCCCAAATACATTTTCTTCATTAAAGAATTCCCAATGACCGGAAGCGGAAAGATACAGAAGTTCAAGCTCAAAGACTTAGGGCTGGAACTCTGTGAGCAACAAGGTATCGAAATTATATAAGACACCCTACCTCCTGATATAAAATAGAAGAGTGAGCGAAATGATATTTTCTCCTCATAATTTATAAGGTGGTCCGGGAAGTCTTTCTTCATTCTTTCTTAGGTGCGTATCTCGCGAATTACATGGATTCTGTATAAACTTAATCTGTGAAGTTCGCGAGATACGCACCTAAATTATACTCACACCTTTTCGGATACCCTCTGAAAACCATCGTGTTTCTCTACACAGTATATCCGCTGAATATCAACTCATTATAAATATAGGACAAGTTCTTTCCCTGAAATTGGACAACGTTTAGGCTTCTTTGGGTTGACCGAGCAAGTTTAGCTCATATATTGCAAATGTAACGCAAACGACAATCTATCTCTATTACTCACTTAATAAATTTAAATTATGAAGAAAAACAAACTCTTTTTAGTGCTGGTAGGCCTGTTAGCTGTATGTTCAGCTATTGCCCAACAAAATCCGACGTGGAAAACAAACCGGATGACGACATGGAAAATCCAATATTTAGCCAATGAGGAAACACAAACAATCGACAGTATAGGTGAAGAGAATCTTTATAGGAATAGCTATTATTATGATAGGGCGGGTAATCTAATAAGCAATATAACTTATAATGCAGCAGATAATACCATACGCGAACAATATACATATACTTATAATGAGCACAACAAAATATTGTCTGAATCATGTATTTCCAGCTACAATAACTATCAAACAGACTACGAATATGACAATACAGGATTGAAACTACTTAAAACCACGAAAATCAATCCCGTATATAACACATTCATAGAAGCCTGCGAATACACTTATGAAGGTGAATTATTAACGAAAGAACTCTATAAAAACAATAAAGACCTCGAGACAAAAAGATATGAATATAATTATACAAACGGAGTCCTGAGTTCTAAAGATCTTTATAGTGATGCCGACTACACCGGAACTATCAAGCTGGCAGAAACCACTTCTTATGTCTTTGACAATATGGGTAATGAATTAAAGAACTCTACCGTAAAATATCTCAGTGATGGCAGCACAAGAGAAATCGACAGACAATGTTACGCCTATGACGCAGAAGGTAAATTAATGTCAGATTCACTATACCATCAACATTTAATGGCACCAATGTTAGTACCGTCTGCAAAACATATCTACCAGTATGACAAAAACGGTGCATTGGTCAAAGTGTTGGAATATGGAGGAGATTCCGATAAAAGCGATCTCGACAAACCCGGTAATTTCCCGATGCTTAGCCAATATTATGTACATACCCCACAACTGTACGGCAATGACTATGCTCCCCAAAATATGAACATTCAACAAGGTGAAGCTATCGGTACAATTAAAATCACATTCAAAGCACCTACTGTTACAACAGGGCTGGAAGGCTATAAAGTAATGGTTGACAATGAACTCCTGAATGAAATATTTACCGGAACAGAACTAACGGTCAAAAAGCAAAAGAAAGGGGCACATGTTTACCGCATCTTCCCTATTTATAATAAAGAAGTTGCCAATGCTTCCGATCCTGTTGCTTTCAATATTGAGATCGATTGCCCTCCTGTTACCAATTTACAAGTAGCAGCCTATGAATATTATTCATACGCATGGCATCTGAACTTACAATGGGACGCACCGGCAAAAAACAGTTTGACATTCAAGAACTACAGATATACGATAGATACTTCCAAAGGTACTTCTGTCTTCAATATGGCGACAGTTTCTACTTATAGCAAGAAAGAAGAAACAATCATCACCGTATATGCCGTATACGAAGAAGGAGAATCCGATCCTTGCACCATCACATTCGACCTTTCCGATATCACAAAATCAAAGGTGGCACATTGGAATAACTCCGGGTTCACAGTAAAAGATGCATACAGCAACATCAAAGGAAGCGGAAATTATTATTATACAGAATATTCCGGCAGCGAACAATTACTGTTTGAAGTAGAGTATGACGCACAAAACAACCCACTGAGAAAAACCGTTAAGGCAGCTCCATCCTCATACTCCAAAATTTCCGTAGATACTCAATACGGATGGAACAAAGAAGAATGGGCATGGAAGAGAGACGTTACCATCACTTCCACTTCAAATATGTATTATCAGGTAGTGGAAAAAAGGACAAAAACAATCGGTCAAAGCGGTAAAATGGAAGACAGTGCCAAAGAGACTTACACCTATGCCACCGAAAGTATGCAAGATAAATTACCGATACAGACCGAATACTGGACGATAGCCGGAAAGGATTCCAGCATTGTATCGATCAAAAAGCATAGTTACGAAGGAAACGGCAGAGTGGATATAATCTATAAGGCGGACGGAGAAACAATCACCGGAAAAGAAGAATATTTCTACCTGGACCCTGCCAAAGTGGATTCAATAAAAGTATATACTTACGACGGAACTAATTATACACCAACCGCAAGAACCGTATTCGACTATCTGTCGGGCACAAAACTCGTATCTGCCGAAAAAACAGACAAGTATACCGGCGGGAAATGGGTAAAAGAAACAGAAAAGGTTTATACCGCTTCTTCTGCTTACCACAAATCTCACGCTGTCTCCGAACTTGCAGCCGAAGAGGGTGACAACCTCGTTAAATTGACTTGGAAAGCTCCCGAAGGTGCAGACGGTTTAAGTGGTTATAAAGTTTATGCCAATGATGTGTTGTGCAAAAAGACACCGGTTCCGGCTTCCGCTACATCCTACGATGTCAAAGGTCTCCCAACCGGAAACTTTACTTTCAGTATCGTTGCCGTCTATACTGACAATCAGGAAGCCAATTACGTTTCCACTATCGGAATAAACCATACGGACATGACCGTTGCTTATGATAATCTGAAGAATATGATTGCAGCCGGTGTTTCCGCCAAAGGATACAGCTACCGTGTGACAGGGGAAATCCTGGTAACAGGCGTCTTAGATCCTAAGGCTTTTGGCGAGAACTATTTTGTGGGAGATGCCACCGGTGCTGTCAATGTTGTTCCTGCCGACAATGACGATGCTGCTGCATTTACATTCAGATCGGGCGATAAGATTAAGAGACTGAAAGGTCAGCTGAAAGAAGAAAACGGTACGCATTACTTTATTTACGAATCGGCAGAACTGGTTTCACGAAACAACAACGTGACTCCTACCGTCATGACGATAGAGGATTTTGTAAAGAATCCGTCAAGCATGGAAGCGAAATATATCAAGTTTGAGAAAGTAACCTTCTCGGATGAGGTAAGTGCGGACAACAAGCTGTTACCGGCAGTTTGCCACATGGTTCAGGGAGACAAGAGCGCCAATCTGATGTTGGGTAACAGTCAGATAAAGAAACCCGATGCAGCCAATGTTTCCGGATTTGTAATAAAGGCGGAAGATACTTGGACACTGGTTTTGAACGGTACAAGAGACTTTTATGCAATCTATACTCCGAAAGAATTCGCGAATCTGAAAGAAATGCTGAATGCAGGCGTGGACGAAGACGGCAGAGCTTACGTCGTGAAAGGAGAGGTTTTGGTTACAGGAGCCGTCGCTTCCTTCATCCAGACCAATTACTTTGTAAAAGATGCAACGGCAGCACTGTGCCTGTCGGCAGACGAGATGTCACAATTCAGCGTGAAAGCCGGTGACAAGATAAAAGACCTCAAAGGTACTTTGGACGAGTTCAATGGCGCACATAGTTTCTTTGTTGAATCTGCAACACAAGTAAGTACCGGAAACACGGTGACTCCTGAAGTCTTGACCATTGCCGCCCTCAACGCGAATCCGGGAGATTATGAAGCTCAATACGTTAAATTTGAAGAAGTTACTTTCAACGGCGTATCCGGTGAGACTACTTTCCCGGCAATAACAGAAATGGCACAAGGAAACAGCACCGTAAGTTTAATCTTCGGACAAGAACAAATAAATGTAGTGGAATGTGCCAATGTTTCCGGATTCGTTTCCTTAGTAGGCGGAGAGACTCAAATATTACTGAATGGCAAAGAAGGATTTGAACAAGCATCCGGCATTACCGACATAATTGTTTCAGACGTTTATTATGAAAACGGAACGATTGTGGCAGAGGGCGCTTCATCCATCACAATCTTTGATATGACCGGACGTCAACTGGTGTATTCAGCAAGCGAACGGGCTGATATGGATGCTGCTTATTCCGGCATTGTAGCCGTCAAAGTAACTTACACGAACGGTAATGTCAGCATTATAAAATTGATCGTTAAATAATAATAGGAATAGGATTATCCGGCCAACCTAAACCGCTATGAACATAACAGGGTAATCCAATAGCAAATAGTAGAAATAAAAGCCGACAAATTCGTGATGAATGAGTCGGCTTTTAATATCTTATATATTTACATGCATTTCACTTGAAGAACTCCCGTTATCACCCCCTTGAGCGTTCGATAACGCCTAAGGGAGCGTTTAGCATCATCTACCGGGGCGTTGAACAACTCTTTTCAGGGTGTTACAACTCATTCGCTTAAACGAGTCTTCCTCCCAAAAATGTCATTTAGCGGGAGATAATGTATACATTTTGTCCCAGTGAGCGGGAGATAATGCATACATTTTGCCGCATTAGGGGAGAAAAGGAAAGGAGAAGAGAAGAGAGATATAGAGAGTTAAGATAAGAAAAGAAAAAGAGAGGAAAGGAAAGGAGAAGAAAGAAGATAAATCTTCTTCATACCCGCTCGTGCCATTGCCGATTTATCCAAAAACATCCCCCTACTGCCAAACAAAAAACCGATAAACATTCCCGGCATCCGAACAGACTGCCGATAAACGTTTCCGGTTTCCAAAAGCTAAAGCATCCCCGCCGTTCCGAAGCACGGCAGGGAGAAAGCGTATTATTTCTGCGGATATTCCAGATTGGCATCCGTCAGCTGTTCCAACACTTCGTGCAGATACTTCGCCGATTCCCACTTAGCCATAGGCAGGTCATGGAGCAGGTAGTTACCGCAATCTTTCGGTGCGACTCCGGGTATCTCTCCCTCATAATCCGCCACGAAACGGAAAGTGTCACGCATCAGCTGCGCGATGTCTTTCGGCTGCAAGTCGCCTTTCATCAGGAGATAATTCCCCGTAAGGCATCCCATAGGCCCCCAATAGATGATTTTGTCCGCCCAAACGGGATCATTGCGCAAGTAAGTGGCAGCCAGATGTTCGATGGTATGCAAAGCGCCTTGTCCGAGAGCCGGCTCACGGTTGGGTTCTTTCATGCGGATATCAAACGTCGTAACGGTTTCTCCTCCCACTTCATCCTTGCGGGAGACGTAAATTCCGCGCAGCAGGCGGATATGGTCGATTGTAAAGCTCGGTATTGTTTTCATATAACTGTTTGTTTTATAATTTGTTAGGCAATGCAGAGAGGAAAGCGTGCGTCACTCCGAAGGAACAGTCCGCCATCTCTCCCCAGAAATTCAGATACTGCTCGAAGTGATGGTCCACTCCCGGCGTATCGCTGATAATGCGGAAACTGATAAACGGTATTTTGTTGAGATAGCAGACCTGTGCGATGGCACCGGACTCCATGTCGACCGCCAGTCCGTCAGGAAACTGCTTTTTAATCTCGTCCAGCTCCGTGCGGTCGGTTATGAATTTATCTCCCGTGCAGATAAGTCCGTCGTGAATACGTGTTTCGGAAGCAAGCCCCAGAGCGCACTCCAGCAGCGTGCGGTTTCCCTCGAAATAGAGCGGCAAGCCCTGTACCTGACCGTAAGCGTTGCCTTCTCCGCACCACACGTCGTGGTAAACGATACGGCTGCTCACCACTACTTCCATCACTTTCAGGCACTTGTCTATACCACCTGCCACCCCCGTACTGATGATGCAATCCGGATGGTGAGCATGAATCAAATCTGCCGTACCCGCCGCCGCGTTCACCTTCCCGATTCCGCACTGCATCAAGACCAGTTCGTTATCGCCCAAATGTCCGGTTATGTACTGATGACGCCCCTCGTTCTGCTCCACCTTATCGGCCAACAACTGTGCCAATTGGTCATATTCAGAACCCATAGCTGTAATAATTCCTAATTTCATACCATTTTGTCCATTTTGTGGGGCAAATATACAATATTTCACGGAGAATAGTGGAAAATTTATTATCTTTGTGGTTCTGATAAAGCAATATTATCAGAAGTTACAAACCAGAGCGACTACGGAATATGCGCAGCTCAAATAAATATTCATAATGAAAGATTTGACAATCTCAAACATAGAAAGGCAAAACATCTTAAACAACCGATTAGCGGTCGAGGTAATTCAGAATAAACTTGATATAACAGGGCTGCTATTTGAAGGAGAATACCGGTACACAAAGAAGATGGTGGCTGATTTTTATGGAATTGACATTTCCACTATTGACCGTTATCTCGTTCAGCATGATAATGAGCTAAAGCATAATGGCTATATTTTAAGTAAGGGTAAACAGCTGAAAGAGTTTAAGTTACAGTTTGCTCACCTTATAAATGAGGCGAGCAAAACGACTCAACTCGGACTTTTCAATTTTCGATCATTGTTAAATATCGGGATGCTGCTTACAGAAAATGAGAAAGCCAAAGCTGTAAGAAGTTTAATCTTGGACATTGTAATATCCACCATCAACGAAAAAACAGGTGGAGGTACAAAGTTTATCAACCGTAGGGATATAAACTATCTCCCTGCCGCAATCAGAGAAGAAAACTACCGGAAGAACCTGACTACCGCCATAAATCAATGCGTAGATGGTCATCCGACTTACAAATATGCTCAAGTGACAGATTTCATCTACAAAGCTGTGTTTAAAGAGGATGCCAAAGAATATCGTGAAATCTTGCAACTTAATACAAAAGACAATGTCCGGCACACACTATATGCGGAAGTCTTACTTGTCATCTCCTCTTTTGAGAATGGTGTTAGTGCTGCCATTCAAGAATGTTACAAGAGCAACGGAAATAGGAAATTGACATTAAAAGAAGTAGAAAACATTACTAACGAATTGGCAGAACATCCTGTGCAAAAGCCTTATTTAACCGATGCACGTACTAAAATGGCATCTCGTGATTTTAGTTTTCGAGATGCTTATCATGGTAATATCGCCGAATATCTTCAAGCCGTCAGCCCCGAAGAATTTGAACGGTTCATCGGTGAGCAATCTGTGGATTTTGATCGCATATTGGAAGACAACAAAGATGTTTTAAGGAGATTAAAACAGGCTGATGATGAATGATGATATAAAATACATTGATTACGAAGAGGCACTTAAAGTTTACTACACAATGATAGACAAAAGTGGTGGTGGTTTTGAAGGCATTCGTGACGAGGAAGGCATTCGCTCCACTTTAGAATTTATTCAAAATGAATTTTACTATCCTTCATTTGTGGACAAACTGACCTATTTGGTTTTCTGTTTTTGTTCGGGACACTACTTTAATGACGGCAACAAACGAATAGCTCTTACGCTTGGTTCTTACTTTTTACATAAAAATGGATATAATTGGGCAGCATGTGTTTTCATGCGGCAAGTAGAATCCATAGTATATCATGTGGCAGCATCGCATATTGACAAGAATTTGTTGCAGCGTATCATAAAATGCGTTGTAGCGGGAACTGATTATGATGAGGAATTAAAGATAGATATTGCTAATGCTATAAGCCAAGGCACATTAGGAATACAAGAAGATGAAAAATAATGGACAGAAAACAACTTAAAAATAAATTTATTATCTTTGTGGCTTAAAGCATTAACAAAACAAGTTATGAAACTCATAAAGCGTATTCTTCCCGATCTGATTGCCATACTGGCATTCATCATCATCCCGACTATCTACTTCGCTCCGGCAGCGTTTGAAGGCAGAATACTTGCACAGCACGACTCTGTGGCAGGTATCGGTAACGGTCAGGAGTCAAGAGAATATCACGAAAGAACCGGCAAAACAACCCGTTGGAGCAACTCCATTTTCGGCGGTATGCCCACTTACCAAAGTGCGCCAAGCTATGATTCTACGAATATTTTGAAAACCATCGGAAACATCTACCGTCTTTACCTTCCGGGAGATATATGGCTCGTATTCATCATGCTGCTCGGATTTTACATTCTGCTCCGGGCATTCGACTTCTCCGTATGGTTGTCCTCGCTGGGAGCTATCCTATGGGCTTTTTCCTCGTATTATTTCATCATCATCGCAGCCGGACACATCTGGAAGTTCGTCACGCTGGCTTACATACCGCCCACGATAGCCGGAATTGTACTGGCATACAAGGGCAAATATCTTTGGGGAGGAATCGTGACCGCTCTTTTCATCGCGCTTCAGATTCTGTCCAACCACATCCAAATGACCTACTACTTCCTGTTTGTCATCCTGTTCATGGTCATCGCCTTTTTTGTGGACGCTTACCGCAAGAAAGAACTCCCGGGCTTCTTCAAAGCCAGCGCGGTGCTGATCGTGGCAGCGTTGATAGGTGCATCCGTCAACATTTCCAACCTCTACCACACTTACGAATACAGCAAAGAGACCATACGCGGAAAATCCGAGTTGGTAAAACAAAACTCTGACGACCAGACCAAAAGCGGACTGGATCGCAGTTATATTACCCAATGGAGCTATGGCATCGGAGAGACCTTCTCCCTGTTCATCCCCAACGTAAAGGGCGGGGCTTCCGTTCCGTTGGCAGCCAATGAAAAGGCGATGGAAAAGGCAAACCCGATGTACTCCGGCCTGTACAGCCAAATCGGTCAATATTGGGGAGAACAGCCGGGCACTTCCGGTCCGGTGTATGTGGGAGCTTTCGTCATGATGCTTTTCATCCTTGGGCTTTTCATCGTGAAAGGACCGATGAAATGGGCACTCCTCGCAGCAACCGTGCTCTCCATCCTGCTTTCATGGGGCAAGAACTTCATGGGATTCACGGACTTTTTCCTCGACTACATCCCGATGTACGACAAGTTCCGTGCGGTATCGTCCATTCTTGTCATCGCCGAATTTACCATTCCTTTGCTTGCCATCATGGCACTGAAAGAGATTGTAACCCGACCTCAGCTACTGAAAGAAAACATCAAGTACGTTTACATCAGTTTCGGACTGACCGGCGGAATAGCCTTGCTGTTTGCCGTATTGCCCAAACTTTTCTTCCCGTCTTACATTTCCTCGATGGAAATGCAGGCCCTGCAAAATGCCATCCCGGCAGACCAGCTGGCTCCGATCGTTGCCAATCTGGAAGAGATGCGTATTCATCTTTTCACATCCGACGCATGGCGCAGCTTCTTCATCATCCTCATCGGTACGGGGCTTTTGCTCACTTACAACATGGGTAAACTGAAAGCCCAATGGATGATAGCAACCATCGCCGTGCTCTGTCTGGGCGATATGTGGATGGTCAACAAGCGTTATCTGAACGACGAAATGTATGTGGATGAAGTACAGAAAACGATCTCTTACCAAAAGACCCCGGCGGATGAGTTCATCCTGCAAGACAAAGCGTTGGATTATCGTGTGCTGAATCTCGCAGCGAATACTTTCAACGAAAACAATACAGCTTACTGGCACAAGAGCATCGGAGGCTACCACCCTGCCAAGCTGCGCCGCTATCAGGAAATGATAGATTACCACATCGGCAAGGAGATGAATACGCTCCGTAAAGACGTGGTACAAGCGGGAGGAGACATGAGCAAAGTATCGCCGGAAGGTTTCCCTGCACTGAATATGCTGAATACGAAATATATCATCTTCCCCGGTGCGGAGAACCGTACCATCCCGGTGGAAAACCCTTACGCATTCGGCAACGCATGGTTTGTAGACAATGTGAAATATGTGAACAATGCAAACGAGGAGATTGAAGCGATCGACAAAGTGGATTTGCAGGAGACTGCTCTCGTGGATGCAAAATTCAAGAGTAAGCTGAACAACGTAGAGAATGCATACAAAGATTCGCTGTCGTCCATCACACTGACTTCCTACGAGCCCAACCACCTGATCTACAAAACGTCATTGGCAAAAGACGGTGTGGCGGTGTTCTCCGAAATCTATTATCCGGGTTGGGAGGCATACATCGACGGCAAAGAGGTTCCCCACGGACGTGCTGATTATATTCTCCGGGTAATGAACATCCCGGCAGGCGAGCACACAGTGGAGTTCACCTTCGATCCGAAGTCTTTGCACATGACCGAAACAATCGCCTACATCGCCCTGGCAATCTTATTGATCGGTGCACTGATCGGTATTGCCCTGTCATTCAGGGGGAAGAAGGACGGAAAGTAATACCTGAAATTCAGCATACGGTCGTCTGTCGGAAAACAATAGGAGTTTGTGAATAAAGGACCGTACCTCTTTTTTCAATCGACCGTATGTTTATTTTCAAATGAGGTTGTGTCAAACGTCAAAGCATCCAAGTTTCCCCGCTTGAGCGGGGATTAAGGGGTGTGTGATCTTTCTTTGATTATTAAACTGTTAGAAAATTCACACACACCCTACCCCCGCTCAAGCGGGGGAATTGAGATAGTTTTGATACAACCTCATTTGAAGGTAAAAACAGTATCAAAAAACAAATTACTCTCAAATAACCTTCAATCCTTCAGCTCTCTGATTCGTATATGATTATCAGCTTATTACGCTGAACCTTTCTCTTGAAAAAGCTTCAGCCGATAAGTTGTGCCTGAAACCCTCCTGAAAGATTCCATCATTCAGGATAACTCATTAAGTATCAATATAAAATTGGTAAACTGAAGGATGAAGCTTTACTTCTCCGGTTTCAAAATAAGACGGATGGCAAACCATGCATGGTGAGCAACCGTACCGATCCATCCGTAGTATTTTGCCATAATGCGGAAACGTTCTTTCAGGGATGATTTACGGTTACGGGTAGTCATGCCCTCATCCAAATAATCAATAATCGTCAGATGAGTATTGTGCAGCGTCCGTGCTTTCTTCATCATACGGATGCACCAGTCAAAATCGGCAGAGAAACGGAAACGAAGGTCGTAGGGTTCCAGCAGTGTATGCCGGGCAAAGAATGCCTGATGGCAAACCAACATTCCTTGTTTAAAGCTCTTCCAAGTGAGATGTTCCGGTGCGGAGAGCCGTCGCATGTGAAGGAAATGTCCGTCAGCATCGACAATCGCCGTTTCCCCATAAAGAATATCCGGCAATTCATTGCCTGTAATGGAATGTACCATCAACTGGAGTGTATCGTCCTCATGAAAGCTGTCTCCGGCATTGAGAAAACAGAGATAATCGCCCGTAGCGAGCTTCATACCCTTATTCATGGCATCATACAAACCTTTATCCGGCTCACTGACCACCTTATGAATGTGGTGCCCATATTTCTCCACAATCTGTAAAGTGTTGTCCGTCGACGCACCATCCACAATGATATACTCTATATTCTTATACGTCTGCGTCACAATGCTTTGAATGGTATCTTCCAGAACTTTCCCGGCATTGTACGTCACCGTGATGATGGAAAAACGGGGATTGAGCTTGCTATGCATGGCTGCCGGTTACCTTATTGTAAATATCAATATAATGTTTCGCAATAATACGCTCGGAATAGTTGGAGACCACTTTACGGCAGGCTTCCTCACTCAGATGGGGATATTCACTCTCTGTAAGTGCCCAATGGATACCGTTGGCAAAATCTTCGGACGATTTATACCGGGCTACATAGCCGTTGTGCAAATGATCTATCATCTGGGGGATACCGCCTACATTGAAGCCGATACAGGGAATACCGCATGCCATCGCCTCCATAATCGTATTCGGCAGGTTATCCTCGAGTGACGGAGTGACATACAGATCCACAGCGTTATAAATATCCACAATCTCCTTTTCGCTGCTTACATAGTTCATGGAGTAGACAGGAAAAGGTATCATGCTTTCCAACTGCGAAGATTGCTGTCCGAACACAACGACCCCGACGGTATCTTTCATTTCCGGATATTTCTCTACCAACATTTTACAGGCCTCAACGAAATATGTCAAGCCTTTACGCTTATCGGTAATCTTTACCGAACCGAAAAGCAACAGTTTCTTATCCTGCGGAAGATGGCATTTTTCACGCGCTTCCGCTTTATCATGGGGTTTGAAAAGATTCGTATTGATTGCATTAGGGATATTGGTTACCGTCTGCCCCTTCAACAGGCTGCTTTTCTTCGCCATCGACTCCAGCCAACGGCTACAAGCCACAAAAGTGATATGTACCCCGCTATAAAGTTTTTGTTTCTTCCGGAATGTACGATAGGACAAGTCTTTCTTTCCACCGCCTCCGTACAGCAACGGACAGTGATGGCACTGCTCCATATACCGTTCGCACTCTCCAGCATAATGGCACATTCCGGTGAAAGTCCACATATCATGCATCGTCCAAACCACCGGTTTGCCCGAAGTCATAATCTTATTCAAATCCTTAAAGGAAAGCATACCCTGGTTAATCCAGTGAAGATGAATCACATCAGCCTGCTTAAACTCGGGCAGAGAGGTTATATCCGTCCCCGTATTGGCTACATCAACTAAAAAAAGATTATTCTTCTTGAAATGGTTCGCTTTCCAAATCACAAGCCTCTCCCATACAAAACGCCAGATATTCTTCCACGTCCTTTGCAACTCCACTACGCTGATTTGGTCTGTCTGCTTGTCTCGTACAAGCATTTTCGCTTTTATCCCGTTATTCTTCAGGGCTTCCATTAACCGGTTTGCGGCAACGGCTGCTCCTCCAATTCGTTCAGATGTATTGATTATTAGAACTCTCATAAGCCGAATGTTTGGACAAAGGTAGGGAAAATATAATTATTGCTTAGATTGTGGAAAGCATTTTTTATAGATATAACGTACGATTTTACCAAAAAGATTATACCTCATCCCGTGGTCTTTCAGTGCAAAGGCATACATTTCCTCTATTTTCGGATTCTCCCGGACGGGAATATCCGGTAAACAAATTTCTTCCGTCCTAAAAGGACGGTCATAATCATACCATCCGAACAAACGGCTGTTATTAAAATGCGTACCATTACCTATACCTATGTTTTTCACAAGCGTATGGGTAGGTGTCAGACACAATCCTTTCTGTTTGTGGATGATTACTTCCCAACAGATATCCCAAGGGATAGGAGATTTGTCGAGCGACTTCAGACATCTGAAATTTCCACCGTATTCTATCTTGAGAAGATCTGCCTGAGTCAATCCCGCAAGCGCATCCGCCCGTGAGGTATAATGCGTGAACAGTTGCCATCTGTCTTTCCATGTAGCCCATCCCCAACCGGACACGTGAGGCGTAAAATAAACATCACCCAGTTCCGGAACATCCAGATTGGAAAAGCCTGCTATATGCATCACCTTTTTTTCTTCCCGGTACTTATCCAACGCATCATTCATGTATTTCAGGAAAACGGGAGAAGTGCAAATATCATCTTCCAACACAATAACCGTATCATGTTCAGACAAAACATATTGAATACCTTCCGTAATATTTCTTTCCAGATAATAGTTCTCCGGACGTTCTACAATATGTACTTCCTTAAATCCCGTCACCGTATGCAGATACGCCCTGACTTCATTGACAGCTTTCCATGACGCTTCATTCTTTCCTCCATCACTGAAAATGTACAAGGAGCTCTCCGAAGCGAGTTCGTTACGCTTCAAATATTCTATGGTCGTTCTCGTATTATCCAAACGATTATAGACGAACATAGCGATAGGAGCAACAGTCTTAAAAGAATAATCCGAAACCATAACCTTTTACTATTTGGTGAAACGAATCTCTTTATAGTGCGGACTTATTTTATCTAAATCCGGCAGTTTCATATAATCCCCATATATCTTCGTGAGATAGGCATGCGTATCATGCGGAGCAGGAAACAATTCACCTTCGAATTCAATCCGGTTCAATGGAAAAAGGTCTTCGGCAAATCGCGGAGAAAAATAAGCTGTGCCAAAAGAGTGACGTATCGTTTTGACCGGAAACATTTTTGAAAAGAATCTCAAGACGGGGAATCCTATTCGGGTATTAAACCGATAAATACGATTGATATTCCTCTGTATCGTCGTTTCATTTAGCGATTTCCTGTTTAATTGCTTGTAAATTTGCCCTTGCATATGCCCTGCAATCCATGCAAGCCTGTACGGGATATATTCCATAGGAAAAATATCAATGTATATGCCTTGATAGGTAAAGTTACGGTCATAATCATTGGTCTCCGCCAAAAAAGAATCCGTATCTCTCAACTTGCCGAAAATAAAGATATAATTAGGGTCCGTCTCATGCGTTTGCAAAGCTAAATTATCAGGAAGTTCCTCCGATAATATTTTAATGAGACGCAAATAGTCCTCCCGCATCATTTCTATATCCAAATCGTCATCCCAAGGGATAAACCCTTTATGGCGAGCCGCACCAATCAACGTCCCGGAACTCAGCCAATACGGTATATCATGCTTCTTACAAATACAATCGATTACTTTCAAAAGCTCGAGCATACGCAGCTGATGCTGTCTTAGCACAGAGCCTTCGGGATTAAAGCGTTTTTTGAGTGATTCTTTTAATTGTTCGTCCACCATGTTCAAGCTTTTATCATCTTATAAAACAACTCCGCAGTAATATATCCCGTTCCCCTTAAATCTGCTTCGGACAATCTTCCATTTCGCATATAGTTCTTGCCAATCACTCTCTGTCCCCATATCAGAACCTCGTCAATATGTGGTGTGTCAATTTGCATGATCTCGGCAACAGACTTGATAATTAATAACCCAAAAGGAAAATCTTCCAGGAAATAACGGCTTCCAAAATCAGGAATATAACCTTCTCCTTCCGCCTTCATAGGGGTTGGAATGGGCTGAAAAGCAACGATGGAACGAATTTTCCGGGTAAGCGAAGCAGCATCATGACTCTCATAATAATCCAACAAAGCTGGTATCGGTGTAATAACTACAGGCAACACAGACAATACTTTATGAAACTCTTCATCACAAGCTATCAGTAAAGAAGAACTTTCGTCATCCCAAGTATTATAGAATCCAGGGATTTCAGGATAAATATCTCCCTTATGCCAGTTACGAAACATAGCATAGAGACGCACCGGATGCAACAAAGGATTGCTATTCGTTAAACTTGCTTCCAAGAAGTTGGCAAGCAGTCTGACAGGGGTGCTCATCATTTCTTCCAGTATGCTCCCTAATCTTTCAGGATCAGAGATATTCATGGTAGCTATCTGTAACTCCTTTTTGTATCCTAGCAAGTGGGCACTGCAACCATATTTATCGACACGCGCAATGTAAGGCGCACGTTGAAAACCAAATAAAGGGATTTCTTCTCCCAATAATCGGTAAGCCATAAAAAAGAAGCCGGTACAGCAAACAACACTACCAATGTATGTATTCGGAGAAATGTAAGGTTTGATACGCAACAGCTCCTCTTCTATCGCAAATCCGGGGAGACAAAGCAATATGACAGTTGCTTCAGGTATCACTTCCGCCGGATCACTACTGACTGCTGCCAACTGCCCTTGAAATACATTCCCATTGCAGTCGTCAACAACCAATTGTTGCTGCCACTGTTCAGGATGACGGGTTAATATTGATACATGAAATCCCAGACTTGCTCCTTTTCCTGCAATGACATGTCCTAATGCCCCTCCCCCGCAAATACATATCTTCTCCATTTATTCAGTTATTTCTTTCAGTTTACTTACCAAATAATCATTATCACGCATATCCCTCACTGCTAAACGAATATAGTTTTTATCCTTGAAAGCCGATTTCGTACCACAATCCTTTATCAACAGATTGAATCGTTTCAATAAAAGAGCAGCCAATTCCGAGGAAGTAAAGCGTGAAGTAACTTCACACAAGAAATAATTCGCCTGCGAAGGGATCACTCTTAGAAAGGATATTTGCTGCAACTCATGATAAAACCGTTCTCTCTCTGTTATGAACAGTTCGCAAGCCTGCTTGTAATCACTATCATATTTACCATAGATTTGCATGTAGAACTCAGCAAAGGAGTTGATATTCCATATGGACACGTCTTTCTTTAAATCGGCAATCAGTTCCTTGCCGGAACAAGCAGCCAAACCCAACCGTAACCCGGGTACTCCATAAGATTTTGATATACTTTTTACAACGATCAGGTTAGGATATTTTTCAAGTATTTCATTTACCAGCAACGTATTACGGTAAGACAACGAAGAGAAGTCTACGAATGACTCATCGACAATGAGTGTAATATCTTTCTTAGCCGTCCAAGCCGCCAATCGGAGAATGTCTTCCTTGGGAATAAAGTTACCGGAAGGATTATCCGGATTGATCAGCAACAGGGTGCTAATCTCTTTTTCCTCATAAAAACGTTGCAAATCATCCGCTGTATAAGCAAAATCGGCATTCTGAGGAACAAACGGTATTATTTCCGCTTCAAACTTTCTGTTGGGATATTCTTCGAATGTAGGATAAACGACTCCAATATTGCCCTCCAATTTATTCATCAAGCTCTTAATCAACTCCGCAGCTCCATTTCCTACCACCACATATTCTTGATTAACAGCAAAGTTTTTAGCCATAATCAGGCTATTGACAAACATTCCCGAAGGATATTCGGTCAACAAAGTATCGAAATTCGCCTTCATCTCTTCTTTCATCTTAGCCGGAGGAAAATAAGGATTGACTAAGTAGCAAAAATCTTTCAGTGCAGGAAATCGCCAGTATCCCCCATATCTCTTTTGGTATAAATGTAATTGATTATCCTCGGCAAAAAGAGCTTCCGCAATATCAAGATCCTGTATATCATCTATTTCATACCATTTCTCTCCATTCAAAGGCAAAGCCTTCAATTCGCATCTGTCCAACAAAGTAATCACCCTGAGAACCTGTTCATAGTATTCATTATTTCCCAATGCCCTACTATATGCCTCAAGAAAAGGGACATAATTCGTTCGCAGAAATTCTTTACTGAACTTATACAGGTTGACGGTCTTGTAATATGTATCTATCTCATCATAACGGAAAGCCTTCTTTGAGATAAAATTTACAATATCAAGATTTTCATTCAGCTGTACCATTGTACCGTCCATCCATGTTTCATAACGGGCTACCATAGCTAAATTGGGATATGGTTCGGATAGTATTTTATGAAACAGTGAGTTTTCAAAGATTAAATCGGATTCGATCAATAACGTATCATCTTTTTGTAACTCCTCTTTAGCCAGATAAAGCGAATAAATATTGTTAGTCTTGTCGTATATCGGATTTTCTACATACTCGATAGGAATTTGACCTGCCTTATCACCTACATACTGTCTCAACTTTTGTCCTTGGTAACCTACAACAAGAATAATGCGCGTTAGAGATAGTGAGGATAACTGATTAAGGAGACGGTCTATCAAACAGACTCCGTTGACTTTGACCATACATTTCGTATTCTCTTTGGTCAAATCTCCCAGTCGTTTTCCCATTCCGGCAGCTAAAATAATTGCTTGCATTCCTTTACTCTATTAAACGGTTCATGCAACAAAGATAGAGATTTTAATATGAAAGGGAGTAAAATCGACCTATTTTCTCATTAACAGACAACAAAAACGCACCTTCCATTTAATTCATGCCAACCAAACATTATCTATGGGTAATCCATCGTTTCACCAACTTCAGCTTCGCTTTTAATGCCATCAAAGACAAATAGATCAAGTCATCCAATCTTTCAGCACGTGTATAAACTTTCTCTTGTTCTCTTTTCTCATTAAGGCAATTTACAAGCGACATCAAAGGTTTCTCAAAGAACAAGTCGGAAACAAGCTGTTTCTGTTTAAGCAGCAAGGTCTGATATTTCTGTTCGTCGGCATCCAATTCTTTTAACAATCGAAGGATATCGTCCATTGATTTCACATCACATTCTTCTATAATCAGCTCTTTGTGAATAACCTCGTCACTATTCATGATAGCCAACGAACCGGCAGAAACAGCCTCAGCTACAGAATTTCCCCGAATATACCTTCCGCCATATTTAATAAAGTACTTAGAATCATATAATCGCGTAAGATTTTCTTTAATCGACTGATGATGAAGTAATATTTTATATCCGGCATCTTCCAAAGGCTTAAAATGTTCCGGAACATGACTGACCGGCCGTTCCGTAGTAGAATTGATTTCCATAAAAACGCCTTCTTTTTTCGAATCCCTTTTCAGAACACTTTTCATGATATTTTGTAAAGAGTAACCATTCAGGAAGGTATATGGGAAATCTACTTCACCACAATGTTTGCCGACAATTCCTCTTGCCATCTGGTTTAAAGAGACATCATACCCGAAACGGGGTTTGGAGACAGCCATGTTTGCTTCACCGATCATATAAGCGAAAAGAGTGGATTTATATGGTCGGATCACTTCAGTCGGCAAAGAAACATTAATGGAAATAACAATATCATAATTGCCCCAGTTGATTTCCCGACAATCGACAGAAAAATCACCATTGGGATGCTCACTCCCCGGACAATAACCGGAATGTCCCGGTATGCTATTCAATGTCTGTGTTTTCAGCAGTCTCAACATCTTCGTTTTATGCGGAATCACATACCTGTATATCCGGGTCTCCGGAGCCATTTCCTCTTTCACGATATAAAAGTCACAATGGCAATCGGAGAAAAGCCCTACCGGACCTACCCGCATTTGTGAGGACATCAATATCGCTCCTGCATCCTTTTCAGAAGAAGGACATACATATAAATCTTGATATACATCCTGTTTGACCAATGCTATTTTCAGATTCTTCATATAACTGTCTTTAGCAAAAAGATTCTTCTACAACTACTTTTGATAATGTTTACTATATGCACGAAAATATATGCTGGATGATATGGGAAAATAAATAGCCCTAAGAACAGCTATGATCCCCCTGTTTCCCGCTATATAAAATATTTTATCTCTGTTTCTTATACAGAAAACAGATAACCTGCACAGATCCATAAAAGAGGAAGAACTTTGCAACTTAGACATATAGATGGCGTCTTGCAATTCTTTTTCCGGAGAGTCAATTCGTTCTAAAAAACGTAATGTACATTTAAAGCGTTCTTTGATGATTGGTTTTAATTCTCTATAAAGTTTTAATGAATTAAAAATATACTTTATAACAGAACCCAATGTGATTTTATCATCTGTCGGTATCGTGTAAGTTGCTGCGGTTATGTACCTTCTTTGATTGACCAATACTTGATTGATATATACAATGTCATTGAAAGCCCCTGCCACTATTGACAAAATAGCGTCATAACAACGAGCTGAAATAATATCGGAAAAATCCGGTAACTTTTCCAACAATCTCCTTGAAAAAAGGAATGTGTGCCCTGCAAACGGACCTAAATATAATAATCGCAAAAGATGATAATTAGGAATACGGGCATCAAACTTTATAGGAGAACCATCTTCTGAAAAAGGTTTAGTCAATCCCGCACAAAACAAATGGTCACCAATATAATCAATCTGTTTCTCTATTTTATTTAATTCCCAGATATCATCTTGATCAGAAATGGCTATATATTCGCCCGTGGCACGAGAGATAGCTGAAAAGAAATTCAAATTGATACCTTTGTTCGTTTCATTCTTTACAAATTTAATAAACGGGAACTTCTTCACGTACTCTTTTGCAATGGATTCGGTTGAATCTGTAGAACAATCATCTTGAATAATCAATTCATAAATAGGATAGGTTTGGTTTACAATAGAATCAAGCTGTTCTCTTAAAAACCTTGCTCCATTATAAGTACATAATATGATTGATACGTTTTTCGTCTTTTTATCTATGTCTGACATATTGTATACTTTCTTTAAACGTTATAGAACCACTACACCACATAATTATCATATAAAGTGATGAAGCTATTATAACTTTACTCACAAAAAGCAGATAAATATTTTGCATGAAGAGTGTTATATAATATGTGGCAATCATTATCCCACCGGATATTATCGCAAACGGCATAATATCCTTCAATGCCTGGAATAATCTCAACCGTATTTCCCGCCACACAAAATAGTGCCACACCAACAGCCAAACTATATTAATCAATACATATACAAGAACCATCGTATGTATACCATACGGATATAATAATAGCATGACCAACAATTGAGTCATTCCCAAACAAATCGTATTCCACATGTAAACGTTCGACTTTCCTTTACTTATCAACAAGTTGGAATAGAGAGTAATAATGGGAATGAAAGCTCCACTGATACAGAGCAGACGAAGGATTTCCGCACTGGCAGCCCATTTGTCCGTAATGGCTATCGTAATTAATTCCGGAGCAACCAACGATAGGCCAAACATAGCCGGGAAAGAGATAAAAGCGGTAAAACGCAACATTTTACGGAAAACGCGCGACTGCCTTTCTTTATCATCCGATACTTGTGCAAGTACCGGCTGCGCCACACCGTTTACCATACCGGTAATCAGGGAATGCCCCATCATATTCCATTTATTGGCCTGCCCGAAATAACCGACTTCTGTTTCCGAATAGAATTTTCCCAATATAACGGAAAACAGATTATTATTGATATGCCCGAAGATATTAGTCAGGAGCAACTTACTGCTAAATGACAGCATTCCCTTCAAAGGAGTAAAGTCCAAATGAAAAGTAGGACGCCATGAGGAAAAACACCAATAACAAACCGTAACCGTAGCAACGTATACCAGATTTTGAGTGGCAATTCCCCAATAAGCAAAACCTAAAGAAGCCAATAACACCCCAACGATTCCGGAAAAGATGAGTGCAATCACAGAAGACATCGCTTTCTGTTTTACCATCAAGTTTCTAAATAAGAATGCACTTTGTGCTGTTCCAAGGCTGGCAATAAAAAAGCCTAAAAAGGAATAACGTGATAAAGCCGTCAACTCCGGCACATGATAAAAATCAGCAATTAACGGAGCACAAAAGAAAAGAATGATATACAGATAGAAACTCAACCCGGTACTAAACCAAAATACAGCATTATAGTCTTTATGAACAACCTCTTTCTTGTTAGCCAAAGCAGCAATAAAACCGCTTTCCTGCAATGAACCCGCAATGAGGGAAAAGATAGTGAGCATCCCTATCATCCCATAGTCGGCAGGAGTAAGAATACGTGCAAGAAATACACCGAAAAAAAGATTCAGGAATTGCAGCAAACCATTGCTAAGCCCTCCCCAAAATAATCCTTTTGCCGTCTTATCCTTCAGCGATTGTTCTGCCATTTCATTTTTCCAACTTGGACATTTCTTCGTGTTCCCGCATCAATTCATCACGAAGCTGAAAAGAGTTCCACACAATATTATAAGGAGTCAGCCCTGCTTTTAAAGCAACCTTTTCAATGCCTGACTGACGGTAACGACGTAAAAAGTCCTCAAGAACCTTATCGCTAAAGTTCTTGAAAACAATCATTTCGTCGGTGAAAGCCTGCCCTTCAAACGGGATGTTCTTCCTCTCTACACCCTTGATTCCGGCAATAGCTCCGATTGGCTCTAGATAGTCCACACGAGACACTGACTTAAAACGAATCTTCATCAAAGCGCAAAGCTGTTTGATACGATTTCCTTTCTCATTATCAAGATTATAAAGAAGAACCTCTTCCATCTTATTCCTGTTTTTATTATTTCACTTCACTTCCCGGCTTTACTTCCTTCATGGTAGTCACAACAGAAAGAGTACCGTCAACATTTTCCGCGCTGAGAATCATACCTTCGCTCATAATGCCTTTCAGCTTGCGAGGTGCAAGATTGGCTATAAAACAAACCTGTTTGCCCACCAGCTCTTCAGGTTGATAATACTTCGCGATTCCCGAAACAATGGTACGGGTTTCCAAACCATCGTCAATCTTAAACTGAAGCAATTTATCAGCCTTAGGTACTTTCTGGCATTCCAAGACGGTTCCGACACGGATATCCAATTTCATGAATTCATCGAATTCTATGTTCTCACGAATTGGATTTGCCTTGTAATTAGCCGCCTCATTCGCTTTTTTCGTATCCAACAATTTCTGAACCTGTGCCTGGATAACATCGTCTTCTATTTTTTCAAACAGTAACTCTGCCTTGTTCAACTGATGACCTGCCGACAACAAATCGGTATGTCCCAACTGATCCCAGTCGAAACTGTTCATGTTCAACATAGCTCTCAGTTTACCGGAGCTGAACGGCAAGAACGGTTCAAAAGCGATAGCCAAATTGGCAACCAGTTGCAAAGCGATATTCAAGATAGTTGCAACGCGATCCATATCGGTCTTCGCTAGCTTCCAAGGCTCTGTATCCGCCAGATACTTGTTACCGATACGTGCCAGATTCATTGCTTCTTTCTGTGCATCACGGAATTTAAATACATTGAGCAGTTTTTCCACTTCCGCCTTTACGTCGGCAAATTCTTTCAATGTTTCGCGGTCATAATCCGTCAGTTCTCCGAATGCAGGAACTTTACCGTCAAAATATTTTTGAGTGAGTACCAAAGCGCGGTTCACAAAGTTTCCATAGACAGCAACCAACTCATTATTGTTTCTTGCCTGAAAATCTTTCCATGTAAAGTCATTATCTTTTGTTTCAGGAGCATTAGCAGTCAGCACATAGCGCAACACGTCCTGTTTTCCCGGAAAGTCCTGTAAATACTCATGCAACCAAACAGCCCAATTACGGGATGTCGAAATCTTGTCACCTTCCAGATTCAGGAACTCGTTGCTGGGAACATTGTCCGGCAAGATATAACTGCCTTCCGCTTTCAACATAGCCGGGAATACAATACAATGGAAAACAATATTATCTTTCCCGATAAAATGAATCAAACGGGTTTCCTCATCTTTCCACCATTTTTCCCAAGAATCCGGCAACAGTTCTTTTGTATTCGAGATATATCCGATAGGAGCATCAAACCAAACATAAAGAACTTTTCCTTCCGCACCCTCAACGGGAACGGGAATACCCCAATCCAAATCACGGCTCACAGCACGCGGTTGCAACCCCATATCAAGCCATGATTTACATTGTCCGTAAACATTAGGACGCCACTCTTTGTGATCTTCCAAAATCCATTTACGCAACCAGCCTTCATGCTTATCCAACGGCAAATACCAATGCTTCGTCTCACGCATTACAGGTTTACTACCGCTAATAGCACTCTTGGGATTAATCAAATCTGTCGGAGAGAGTGACGTACCGCACTTCTCGCACTGATCACCATAAGCACCTTCCGAATGACAATGCGGACATTCTCCGGTGATATAACGGTCTGCAAGAAATTGTTTCGCTTCCTCGTCATAATATTGTTCGGAAGTCTTTTCCAAAAATTCGCCCTTATCATAAAGCGTTTTAAAGAACTCAGATGCCGTATCATGGTGTGTCTTGGAAGACGTACGGGAATAAATATCAAAAGAAATTCCAAATTCTTCAAAAGACTTTTTAATAAGGCTATGATATCTGTCCACAATATCCTGCGGAGTTACTCCTTCTTTACGCGCACGAATGGTAATGGGCACTCCATGTTCATCAGAACCTCCGATAAAAAGGACATCTTCTTTTTTCAAACGGAGATAGCGGACATAGATATCAGCCGGAACATACACACCGGCAAGATGACCAATATGCACAGGACCATTAGCGTAAGGCAGTGCAGAAGTCACAGTCGTTCTTTTAAATTTCTTTTCCATATAGAATGTTGAATTATATTCTTTTTGTAACGTGCAAAGATAATGGTTTTTAGGCTAATTGCCGGTAATATTATCAGAAAACTTATAAAACCCCGGTGCATTACCGCCATTCTGAAATTTCTTACGGTAGAATTGAGTACAACCGCCCGGTCATCCGTCTTAAATAAAAGAGTATAAGATTCTATAAGGATTTCTTAAAAACTTAACCAATCCGAGTATAGAACAAGATATTTCCATAACTTTGTTACTATCAAACAAACATAACAACAGAAGTATGAATAATTTATTTAGCGTTAAAGATAAGGTCGTTGTCATTACGGGCGGATGCGGAATACTTGGCAGCAGAATCGGTTCCTACCTGGCTTCAGAAGGTGCAAAAATCGTCATATTAGGACGCAAGGAAGAAGTGGGTAACCAACTTGTCAAAGAAATAAAAGAGAATGGCGGTGAAGCCATGTTCCTGACTTGCGATGTATTGAAGAAAGAAATGCTGGAACAGAATCGCGCCGATATTATGAAAGCATACGGACGTATCGATGTGTTGCTCAATGCGGCAGGAGGCAACATGAAAGGAGCAACCATCGCTCCGGACCAGACAATTCTGGATTTACAATTAGACGCATTTAAAGAGGTGGTCGACTTAAACTTAACCGGAACGGTGCTTCCCACGATGGTATTTGTCGAAGAAATGGCAAAACAAGGAAAAGGAGTTATCGTAAACTTCTGCTCGGAATCCGCTTTCCGGCCGTTGACACGTGTAGTAGGTTACGGATGCTCAAAAGCAGCCATCGCCAACTTTACGAAATACATGGCAGGAGAACTGGCGATGAAATTCAGCCCCGAACTTCGCGTAAACGCCATTGCCCCCGGATTTTTCATCACACATCAGAACCATGATTTGTTATTGAATCCGGACGGCAGCTATACCGACCGTGCGAAATCAATCTTAGGACATACGCCTTTCAACCGTTTCGGCAAACCGGAAGAATTATTCGGTACTATACAATATCTGATCAGCGACGCTTCAAGTTTCGTAACGGGAACAGTAGCAGTCGTTGACGGAGGTTTTGACGCATTTTCTATTTAACCAATTAAATATCAAATATATGTATCTTTGCGAACAAACATGGAGGTGGTACGGTCCTAATGATCCCGTCAGCTTATGGGACATCAAACAAGCCAGTGCCACAGGCATTGTCAATGCATTGCACCACATCCCGAACGGAGAAGTGTGGACTGTAGAAGAAATCATGAAACGGAAACAGATGATTGAAGAGGTAGGACTCACATGGTCTGTCGTAGAAAGTGTTCCCGTACATGAACATATTAAAACACAAACAGGAGACTACCTGAAATACATCGAGAACTATAAACAAAGCATACGTAATCTGGCTGCCTGCGGCATTAAGATAATCACCTATAATTTTATGCCTGTACTGGATTGGACACGTACGGATTTAGCTTACACACTACCCGACGGTTCCAAAGCGTTACGTTTTGAAAAAGCGGCTTATATGGCTTTTGATCTATTTATCCTGAAACGCCCGAATGCAGAAAAAGACTATAGCAGTGAAGAGATAGCCAAAGCAAAACAACGCTTTGACAGCATGAGCGAAGAAGAAAAACAACTTTTGTCTCACAACATGATCGCAGGTCTTCCCGGGTCAGAAGAAAGTTTCACACTGGAACAATTCCAGCGAGAACTGGACCGTTATCAGGACATCACTCCTGATAAACTTCGCGCAAACCTGATTTATTTCTTAAAGGAAATCACCCCTGTCGCCGATGAAGTAGGAGCACTTTTGGTCATTCATCCGGACGATCCACCCTGTTCCATACTGGGATTACCACGCATCATGAGTAGTGCAGCCGACTTTCAGGCATTAATAGACGCCGTTCCCAATCCTTCAAACGGACTTTGCCTGTGCACGGGGTCGTTAGGAGTAAGCGCCACCAATGATTTGGTAAATATGTTCAAACGTTTCGGTGAACGTATCAACTTCGTCCATTTCCGCAGTACGCAACGCGATAGCGAAGGAAATTTCTACGAAGCCAACCACTTGGAGGGAGATGTAGATATGTACCATGTAATGAAAGCACTTCTCGAACTGATGCAAAACAGACAAACATCCATCCCCATGCGTCCGGATCACGGACATCAGATGATAGACGACCTGAGAAAGAAAACCAATCCGGGATATTCCTGCATCGGTCGCCTAAGAGGATTGGCAGAACTAAGAGGATTGGAAATGGGAATTGCCAAATCATGCTTCAAATAAGGTGTTTATATAAAAAAACACCAAAACACTTATTGTACTGTAACCCATCTTTAAAGAGACAAGCTAAAGCAGCGGTTACAGTACAATAAGTATCTATTTAAACATTTTACTTCACTCCATCAATCCGGCTGATAAACAAGCCCTTATACTAATTGTAGCAAATACGATTACCCTGACTATATACGACACACTAATACATATTGTATCATAAACAATAACACCACTTATCATATTGTATAATATACAATATTGTATTCAGTTGATAAATAGTGTTTTATAACATATATAAGTCTAGCATAAATAAGCATTCGCTTCATATATTTGTAGCATAAAAGAAGGCAATATGCAATATAAATCAGAAAAAGAAGCATTGATAAATCCTCATGTATCTGTCGATTGTGTTATAGTAGGTTTCGACGGAGAGGACATCAGAGTACTACTTGTAAAACAGGTTGGGAAAGAATCCAATGGAGAATTCAACGACATGAAATTACCGGGAAGCCTGATATATGACGATGAGGACTTGGACGAAGCAGCTCAACGCGTTCTTTATGAGCTGACAGGTATCAAAAACCTGAATCTGATACAATTCCGGGCTTTCGGTTCTAAAAACCGCACGCATAATCCGAAGGATGTGAACTGGCTGGAACGTTTCCATCGGCTGGATACCAAAGTAGGACGCATTGTAACCATCGCTTATCTTTCCATGGTTAAAATAGACAAAAAGCTGACTCAGCTATCCGATAAGTACGAAGCATGTTGGGTAAAGGTAAAAGAGATAGGAGAACTGGCCTTTGACCATAATCAGATTATCAACGAAGCCCTGCTGTTTATCCGCCAATATGTAGACACGAATCCATCTGTCCTATTTGATTTATTATCACGTAAATTCACCGCTGCACAGCTACGCACATTATATGAATTAGTGTACGATAAAATCTTTGACGTACGAAACTTCCACAAGAAAATCGCCATGATGGAATATGTAGTACAATTGGATGAAAAACAAACCGGAGTGCCCCATCGGGCAGCACGCTACTATAAGTTCGATAAAAAAATATATAACAAGATTCATGGCGTCAGCAAATCTTTCAACAAATAAGCAGTAATATGTTTCTATTAGGATATGATATAGGCAGCTCGTCAGTAAAAGCGAGTTTGGTAAATGCAGAAACCGGTAAATGTATTTCTTCCGCATTCTTCCCAAAAAGCGAAGCGGAAATAATAGCTGTTCATCCCGGATGGGCGGAGCAGCACCCGGAGGAATGGTGGAAGAATCTAAAGCTGGCAACACAAGCCGTTTTAAGCGAATCCAACATCAATGTTAACGACATTAAAGGTATCGGCATCTCTTACCAGATGCACGGCTTGGTATGCGTAGACAAAGAACAAGAAGTGCTCCGTCCGGCGATTATCTGGTGTGACGCACGCAGCGTACCCTATGGACAAAAAGCATTCGACACATTGGGCAAGGCACAATGCCTTTCACACCTGCTAAACTCACCGGGTAACTTTACAGCCACAAAACTGGCCTGGATTAAGGAGAATGAACCGGACATTTTCGAACGGATACATAAAATAATGCTTCCGGGTGATTATATCGCCATGAAATTGAGCGGAGAGATATGTACTACCATAGAGGGATTGTCCGAAGGTATATTTTGGGATTTCAAAAAGAATCACGTAGCGGACTTTTTGATGGATTATTTCGGATTTAACCCTTCCATCCTTGCCGACATCAAGCCGACTTTCTCCGAGCAAGGACGTGTTAATGCCAAAGCTGCAAAAGAACTGGGATTGGCAGAAGGTACTCCCATTACATACCGTGCCGGCGACCAGCCCAACAACGCCCTGTCGCTCAATGTCTTTAATCCCGGTGAAATAGCTTCCACAGCCGGAACGTCAGGGGTAGTCTACGGAGTAAACGGAGAAATCAACTACGATCCCAAATCACGCGTAAACACATTTGCGCACGTCAACCATACCGACAGCCAAACCCGGTTAGGTGTTTTATTATGTATCAACGGAACAGGTATTCTTAATTCATGGATAAAACGCAACGTTGCTCCCGAAGGCATTTCTTACGCAGATATGAATCTGCTGGCAGCCCAATCGCCTATCGGCAGCAAAGGCCTCAGCATCCTTCCTTTCGGCAATGGCGCGGAACGTATACTCGAAAACAGGGAAGTAGACAGTACAATCTATGGATTAAACTTCAACCAACATGGTAAAAACGATATGATACGTGCCGCACAAGAAGGAATCGTGTTCTCTTTTAAATACGGCATAGATATCATGGAAGAAATCGGTATTCCGGTAAAAAGAATCCATGCCGGACACGCCAATATGTTTCTCAGCCCTATCTTCCGCGAAACATTGGCGGGAGTAACCGGTGCCGTTATCGATTTGTACAACACGGATGGTTCGGTCGGTGCGGCAAAAGGTGCAGGAATCGGAGCAGGGATTTACAAAGATAACAACGAAGCTTTTGCCACTTTAGAGAAACTGGAAGCGATAGAGCCTGCCCACGAACAAGCATACACCGAAGCATATATCCGGTGGAAAACCTGTCTGGAAGAACGGATGAAACAAGATTAAATAATACGAAACAAACATTATCAACATTTATATAAATAGGAATTATGACAACAAAAGAGTTTTTTCCGGGAATAGGAAAGATTAAATTTGAAGGTAAAGAGAGCAGAAACCCGATGGCATTCCGTTACTATGACGCTGAAAAAGTCATCATGGGTAAAAAGATGAAAGACTGGTTGAAATTTGCCATGGCATGGTGGCATACCCTCTGTGCCGAAGGAGGCGACCAATTCGGAGGAGGAACAAAACAATTCCCTTGGAATGGTGCCGAATGCCTGGTTCAGGCTGCAAAAGACAAGATGGACGCAGGTTTTGAGTTCATGCAGAAAATGGGTATCGAATACTATTGTTTCCATGATGTAGACCTTTGTTCTGAAGCTGATACAATTGAGGAATATGAAGCCAACCTGAAAGAAATTGTTGCTTATGCCAAACAGAAACAAGCTGAAACAGGCATCAAGCTTTTATGGGGAACGGCAAACATATTCAGCCACGCACGATATATGAACGGTGCAGCTACCAATCCCGATTTCGACGTTGTAGCACGTGCCGCCGTACAAATCAAAAACGCCATTGATGCCACCATCGAATTAGGTGGTTCCAATTATGTATTCTGGGGTGGACGTGAAGGATATATGTCACTCTTAAATACAGACCAGAAACGCGAGAAAGAACATTTGGCACAAATGCTGAAGATAGCCCGTGATTATGCACGTTTACGAGGTTTCAAAGGTACTTTCTTAATTGAACCGAAACCGATGGAACCCACTAAACACCAATATGATGTGGATACCGAAACGGTTATCGGCTTCCTGAAAGCTCACGGTCTGGATAAAGACTTCAAAGTTAACATTGAAGTAAACCATGCCACACTTGCCGGACACACATTCGAACACGAATTGGCGGTTGCAGTAGATAATGGTATGCTGGGCTCTATCGACGCCAACCGCGGCGACTATCAAAACGGATGGGATACAGACCAATTCCCGATTGATAATTACGAGTTGACGCAGGCAATGATGCAAGTAATCCGCAACGGTGGTTTCGGCAACGGCGGTACCAACTTCGATGCAAAAACCCGTCGTAACTCTACCGACTTGGAAGATATCTTTATTGCACACATCGCAGGTATGGACGCAATGGCTCGCGCCTTGGAATCGGCAGCCGCAATCCTGACCGAATCTCCTTACAAAAAGATGCTTACCGACCGCTATGCATCATTCGATGCCGGAAAAGGTAAAGAATTTGAGGAAGGCAAACTGGCTTTGGAGGATCTCGTCGCTTACGCAAAAAACAATGGGGAACCGAAACAGACAAGCGGCAAGCAGGAATTATACGAAGCTATCGTAAATATGTACTGCTAATATAATCAGAAAAACGCCTAAGGAGTGATGTCTAACGCTCCAGTAGATGTAAGCTATCGCTCAAGGGAGCGTTGGCTGATGCTCCCTTGAGCGTTAGCCAACGCTCCCTTAGGCGATTTGTATAAACAATTTTGAACCTTTTCCACAAACACTACGATGTTTTTAAAATCATCAGGTTATTAAAAAAAAGACATACGGTCGTTTGATTACAAAAGTACGGTCGATTGTTTACAAACTCCTATCGTTTGCGAACAATCGACCGTATGCTAAAAAATAATGTTGCTTTTCCGAATTAAGGAATGCCCTGATTATTCCTCATCATCCCAAAGAGAACGCCGTTTACTTCTGAGCCCTCCATCGCCGGGCTTGATTTCATCGTTACTCACACCAATGGAATTAGTCATTACAGGTGTTTCCACTTCCATTTCCAACGTTTCTATTTGCGGTTTCATATATTTTGTTTTCATATTCATATCGAATTAAGGGTCATATTTATTTTACTGCTACTTTTTGTTTGTTAATCAGATAGATACCTTTAAGTAAACCATCGATTGTATTGTATCCTTCGCTTAGTTCCACAGTCTTCACTAAACGGCCGTCTATACTGAACAGACTGATGTTTTGTGCCTTATCTGTTATCACATGAATGGCATTGTCGCTACCGAATACTTTGAACGTATTTTCTGCGTTTATGGATGCTATTTCAGTCGCCCCACCTCTATGTAAGATTTTTAATGAAGCATTGCTTGAACCGGTAGCATCAAGATAAGCACGGAAAGATGGCACTTCCAGACCTGAAGCAGGTATTTTCTTGAACATTTCTTTACCTGTTGCTTCATCAAGAACCAATCCGTAGCCTGAAGTCGCTGTTGTAGGACTGATGCAAGCTTTAAATATATAGTTCCCGGCAGACTTATCGTTCATTGTTGCGGAGGTAGGGATTGTAACACCGCTTATGCTGAATGTCTTGTTTCCGCTTGCCGTAATATTTATCAGATACGGAGTATTCGCAGGTAACGTACTGTTCGCAGGCACATCAAACTGTACATAAGCGTCTGTGCCGTTTACCAATTCTTCTATATCGTCACTTCCTTTTTCTATCGGGAAAGGCAAGCAGAAGGTATTCCATCCGGCAGCAAAATTGCGGGTGTAAGTGGCGTTAGTAGCGGTAAATGATTCCGGACAATAGAAAGAAGCGGCATCTGTTAATTCCAGTTTACCAGAACCGGATACTATTACATTGCTCTCCTTTCCTGTGATAGCGTTGGTTGCATAAATCAAACAATTAGCACTTCCTTTAGCAAGAATATTATTTAAAACATCACTTGGAATATTTGCATCCGCATCAGTTCTCAGATCAATAGCTGTAAAACCATCTGCTACAGTTGTATTATAAGTTTGTGCACTACGGGTATCTTGTTGATAAGTATATCCCGTTTTGTATATTGCTGCATGGTCTGCATCAGCAAAGATGGGATAGGTACCATTGTGTGACCAAATACCAGAGTTATTGGTTGAATTATTCGTTGTACTTAGGTTCCACGCAAATGCAACATCGGAAAAATCAGCCTTTGTTTTTATTAAATCATTTCCTGTAACGGACGTATTTCCTGCTTTATAAGTCGTTCCTGCTGTAGTGTGAGTAAAATTATAATTTTTACCATCACTTTGCACTGCGTAACAATTATTTATAGTACCGCCTTCTCCTTTCCCACAAAATAAACCTATAACATCATTGGATGCTTCTTCAAAGGTAAGATCCATTGCATAGCAATTTGTTATTGTCGCACCACCATTGGTAAGATTTGCGATGAATCCCCCTCTGCTGTTTCCATATCCTGCATCAAGAGATACATTTTTAACGTAACAATTTGATATTGTAGGAGACCATACCTTACCTGTCAATCCTCCGTAAGTTGCATTTCCTCCTTTTATTGTCACATCTTCGGCAAAACAATTGGACATTTCAGTACCGTCAAAACGTCCTATCAAACCTCCGGCATTTTGTCCTGTACCTGCTTCTATACGTATATTCTTAACTCCGGTGTTCTTTAATGTTCCACCACTCATTTTACCAAATAGTCCTAATCCCCCGTCACCCATCATTGAATTATTGTAAACGACTTTAATATTCGAGACAACATGTTGTTTCCCATCAAAGTTTCCTGTAAAAGGGGCTTTTTCCGTACCGATGGGTAATAAAGTCGTGGCGTCGTTTCCTGCTAAATTTGTTCCATCAGGATTAACTTTGATATCAGCTGTCAATTCAAAGTATTTTCCGGCATAAGTTGTTCCGCTGTTTACAGTAGAGGCTAAAGTTTGTAAATCTGCGAGATTGGAAATAAGATAAGGGGTACCAGACTCTCCGTTTCCTCCGGAATATTGCCCCCAAACACAATTTGCACTTAGCAAAAACATACTAATTAATAAGAAGTAATTCCTTTTCATTTTTTGTTTTGTATTAGATTAATAATTTCCTTGCAAAGGACACTATTTTATGTTTTAGGAGCTTTTACTATTATCCAAATGTTTTTTGATTCTTTCCAAATCTTCGATTTCATAAGGTTGCAACATAATATTTAGGCTCTTATGATGCTTACTAATCTACTTTATTGTATTTTTGCAGGCTATTAAATGCAGATAGAATGGATTGTCAGACACATATATTAGAAAACGGATTGAGTATAATACAAATTCCTTCATCATCTCAGGTTACTTATTGCGGGTTTGCCATCGATGCCGGAACGCGTGATGAACGTGACAATGAGCAAGGAATGGCGCATTTTGTGGAGCATATTATTTTCAAAGGTACACAGAAACGTAAGGCATGGCATATCCTAAACCGGATGGAGAATGTGGGTGGAGACCTGAATGCCTATACTAACAAGGAAGAGACGGTTGTTTATTCGGCTTTCCTTGCGGAACACTTTCCACGAGCTTTCGAGTTATTGTCTGATATTGTATTTCATTCTACCTTTCCGCAACATGAAATAGACAAAGAGGTGGAAGTAATTCTTGATGAGATACAGTCTTATGAGGACACTCCTTCAGAACTTATCTTCGATGAATTCGAGAATTTAATCTTCAAAGGTCATCCTTTGGGTAGAAACATTCTCGGTCTGCCGGAACAATTAAAGAGATTTCGCAGTGCTGATGCGTTGGACTTTGTACGACGGTATTATCACCCTTCCAATATGGTGTTTTTCTTGAAAGGGAATATCGATATGAAGAAGATTGTACACCTTGCCGAGAAATATTTATCGGATTTACCTTCTTCCACGGTTATTTCCGAACGTACACCTCTACCGATTTATAAATCAGAACAAGTCTGCATTCATAAAGACACCCATCAGGCACACGTAATGATTGGTTGCCGGGGATATAACGCCTATAATGAAAAGCGTACGGGATTATATCTGCTGAATAATATGCTCGGCGGTCCAGGTATGAACAGCCGATTGAATGTGGCACTCCGTGAGCGTAAAGGATTGGTCTATAATGTGGAATCGAATCTTACTTCTTATACGGACACGGGTGTTTTCAGTATTTATTTCGGCACAGACCCTGAAGATGTAGATACCTGTTTGAAATTGACCTACAAGGAACTCAAAAAGTTTCGGGAAAATAAGTTGACTACTTTGCAACTGATGGCTGCCAAGAAGCAGTTGATAGGACAGATAGGAGTTGCAGCGGACAATTTTGAGAATGAGGCTTTGGGAGTGGGAAAAACCTTTCTGCATTACAATCGTTTCGAATCACAGGAGGGTGTGTTCCAACGAATAGAAAGCCTGACAGCGAGCCATTTGTTGGAGATTGCCAATGAGATATTCGCAGAAGAGAATCTTTCATCCTTAATCTATAAGTAATGACCAGCATGGCGGTCAGCATGGAAATCACAGATTACGCATGAATTAGATCAGATTTATCATCCCTGTTTGTTTGATAATTGCTAATATTGCACAAACAAATTAATAAACAACTATGATAAACAGATTCGTATTAAACGAGGTTTCCTATTTCGGACCCGGCGCACGTGAAGTGCTTCCTCAAGAGATTAACCGTCTTGGTTTGCATAAGGCTTTTGTAGCTACGGATAAGGATTTGATAAAGTTCGGTGTAGCTGATAAAGTATTGAAAGTGCTTGAAAAAGCGAACATCCCTTATACCATATTTAGCGAAATCAAACCAAACCCTACGGTAAGTAATGTAAAGGCAGGTGTAAAGGCTTTTGCTGAATCCGGCGCAGACTTCATCCTGGCTATCGGTGGTGGTTCGTCTATCGATACTTCAAAAGCAATCGGTATCATTACCAATAACCCAGAGTTTAGTGACGTTGTTTCTTTGGAAGGCGTTGCCCCAACGAAGAAGAAATCAGTTCCTATCATCGCTTTGCCCACCACTGCAGGAACAGCAGCAGAGGTAACCATCAACTATGTGATTACCGACGAGGTGAATGAGAAAAAGATGGTTTGTGTAGACCCGAATGATATTCCTGCCATAGCAATTGTGGATGCAGAATTGATGTATACGTTGCCAAAGAGCCTGACTGCTTCTACCGGATTGGATGCTCTGACGCATGCCATTGAGGGGTTGATCACCAAAGGTGCATGGGAGATGAGTGATATGTTCGAGATTAAAGCAATCGAAATGATTGCCCGTTACCTTGAAACCGCCGTATTTGAGCCTACGAATGCCGAAGCACGTAACGGTATGGCAGTAGCACAATATATTGCCGGTATGGCATTCTCAAACGTAGGTTTAGGTGTTGTGCACGGTATGGCTCATCCGCTAGGTGCTATTTTTGATATTCCTCACGGTGTGGCAAATGCACTATTATTGCCTATTATCATGGAATTCAATGCCCCGGCTGCTCTCGATAAGTATGTAGACATTGCAAAAGCGATGAATGTTTATCAAACAGGTATGACGAAAGAAGAGGCTGCAAAAGCAGCCGTCGATGCAGTGAAGGCATTGTCTATAAAGGTGGGCATTCCGCAACATTTGACGGAACTGGGCATTAAAGAGAGTGATTTGGAGAAACTGGCAAACTCTGCTATCGCTGATGTTTGCACACCGGGCAATCCAAGAGAAGTGACGAAAGAGATTATTCTCGACTTATATAAGAAAGCATTGTAATCTATCTCTACGAAAGTTTAGAGAGGCTTATTTATAAATAGAGCGAAGGACTGTATTCTTACTGTTTACAGTTCTTCGCTTTCTCTGTTTTTATCTAACCCTCCCTTTTTTATCCCCTCTATAAATATGATTTGATGATTCTAGTCTTTACATTTGCGTATCAATATGATTGGGTAATCCTCATTTACCTTTCAATTATTTACTAAATAACATAGCATATGAAAAAAGCAACTACTCACAAGAATCTGATGTTTCTTCTACTTTGTTTGTTCGGTAGTTTTCAAATCAGTTGGGCTGCATCGACTGCAGATAAATCGGAAATGCGATTGGATAGCATTATCCAATATAATAATAACATCGGGACGAATGTTAAATACCTGAAGACAGAGTACGCTCGTGATTTGCAGCAGAATGTTACTCTAAAAATGGTTTATTCATGGAAAACAGCTAGCGACGGCATTACTACATTTTGGATGTATAGTCAAAAAGAGGATATGACGTATGATGACCGGAATCGTTTGGAAACTCGGCAGAACTATTCATGGAACTCAAATAGTGGAACATGGGACAGTAGTACAAGAAAAAATGAGCATTTATTCTATAATAAGGATAACGGACGCATAGATTCCGTGTTTTATTATAGATGGGATGGCTATGAATGGCTGGATAATTATGAGAAAGAAGTTTATTCGTATTCCGATGATGGATTAAAATCTACTGCTGTTTGGTATAAGGACTTGGGTTATAATAATCCGAATTGGCCAACAGCATGGGATCCGGTTGAGAAACGTGAATTTGTTTATGACGAAAACCATCACTTGCTATCTCTGACTTTCTTTTATTGGGGTGGATATTATCCAAATGGAGATTGGGCTCCTTCAGACAGGGATGAGTACACATATAATGAACATGGAGATGTTTTAACTTACTCAAAATATATGCCTACGTCTGACGGAGGATGGGTAGAAAGTAGCAGTTACAAGTTGAAACATGAATACATATATGATGATAAAGGAAATATTACATCGGATATGACTTATCGTATGGAATCCGATAAATGGAATTTAGACACGCATTATACCTACGAATACTATTACAGTGAGATACCTGTTAATGTGAAAGATGTACCGTATAGCGAATCATTTGATACTGACGCTGCTATAAAAAATGATTATACCGTATGGAAAGCTAATACTACGGAAGTGGTAACTTGGCAATGGGAAAGTGCTTCTCAGGATGTAAAATGTACGCAGACAGAAGCAAATGATTATTTATTTACTCCGGCACTTTATTTACCGACAACACACCGCTATCTGCTGACTTTTAAAGCACGCTGTGAAAAAGCCGATGCTTTGGGTAAATTGAAAGTAGTTGCATGCAACGCACTGAAACCTAACATGTCAATTTCTACTTTGGTGGATACGAATATCACAAATACAGAAAACCAAACCTATACCGCTAAGCTGGTTGTCCCATTACAAACCACCTATTATATTGGTTTCTGTGCCTACACATCAGATGGATCTGCTATTTATCTGGATGATGTTAAAATGGAGCCGGAAAAACTAATCGATATTCCTGTGGCTATTGATTATCTGATCGGATCACCGGCTGCCGGAGGTGTAAACCAAGTGACTCTCCAATTCTACATACCGAACTCAAATCTAAGCGGACTGAGAATTAACGGCGTTGACGGATATGTGATTATGCGTGATGACATGGTAGAACCTATTTATAAAGTTGACAAATTCCAGATTCGGGACGAAATGGTTACATGGGTGGACAATAATGCTAAAGAAGGAGAAAATACTTATAGCATATATACTTATAATGAATATGGGAATAGCGATGAGACTACGATAACGATTGTTACAGGAACTGACTATCCGGGAAGGGTAAATAACCTAAAAGCAGAAGAACCGGAATTAGGGGCTTGTCGATTAACTTGGGAAGCACCGACAGGAGGTGCAGCCGGTGGTAGTTTTACTCAGGAAGGTCTTACTTACAATATTTATCGCTATGAAGGAGTTCAGGATGAATTGATAGCAACAGGAATTACCGAATTGACCTACACAGACTATGGAATGAAAGTTGCCGATAGACAAGTACCCGTACAATATGCAGTTTCCGCAGTAAATGAAGCCGGAGAAGGTTTGCTTGCATCGACAGATGTTATCTTGCTTGGCAATCCGTATCCTATGCCTTTCAATGAATCATTTACCGATTGTGAATTTGAAAATTATCTATGGACTACAATCGGTATAAAAGGAGCGAGTTCATGGGCATTCGCAAGTACCGGAATAAATCCGGCTGTAAATCCTCAGGATAATGACGGCGGTATGATGGTATTTACCAGCGTTCAATTCTTACCGGGCAATATGTCACGACTTACTTCGCCTAAAATAGATATCAGCAAGGGAGAAAAACCTGTACTTAGTTTCTGGATGGCACATTCTACTAATACAAATATAACAACGATAGGAGACGATGCTTTAGTTGTCAAAGTCTCTGCAAACAACGGAGTTTATGAACGTATGGATTCTATTCTTGTCAAGTCTGATAAAGATGGCTGGATAGAACATACTCTTTCACTGGACGCTTATAAAGGCTGTGAAAATATTCGTTTAGGTTTTGTCGGAGTAGCAGGAAGAACAAATAACATCTATATAGACAATGTATCTGTCACAGATAAGGCCGAATCTTCTATATCAGCAACAGATGGCGGGCAAATCCGCATTTATAGCGATAATGGTTTCGTTATTGTTGAAGGAGCGAATGATGAGGCGGTAACTATTTGCACAGTGGACGGTAAAACGGTTTATTCTTCCAAGCAACTGAACGGAAACAGGATTCCGTTGCAAAAGGGCTTCTATTTAGTATCGGTCGGGAGCCGGAAAGCTGCTAAGGTCACAGTTAAATAGGAGTAATTTTTCCGAGAGTTACATCTCACCTTTCTGAGTCGTACGTCTCGCAGTTCTGAGTTGTACGTCTCAGAAAAGTGAAAGAAAGTCAGGCTAATTACACCCCGGCTCAAACGGGAGAGCTAAGGTGCTTGCTACACATCTTCATTTAGTTTTAATGCTGTCTCTTAAAACTAACAAACTTTCCGGCCCCATGTTGAATAGTAAATCAATAATGCTTAGATTGGGCAGAAAGCCATGTCTGGTTTCAAATACCTGATAATAAGGCTTAGCAGAGAATTCAACATCCAATGAATCATCTTTCTTGGGATGGATCATTTCACGAAAATCAACTTCATTTGTCTGAAACTCCTGTCTGTATTCTTCCGTCCTTTGTATGCAAGGTGTTATATCTATCAGATTACAGACTGTTTCGCAGAGTTTCTCGTTGAAATCAAACAAGAATTCATATTTCTTCTCATAAAACGGTCGGAAATCATCTTGGTAATAGTCGAAGTACGGACTGGTTTTATAGGCTGATTCAATAGCCGTCCAATGCAGGTGCCGCCATTTGCCGTGGTCGGAGATACGTACGTCTTTCATCGGGCATTTTAAGGAATCTGTCCTCTCTGTAGGGATTGTCAATGCAAGGGGACCATCCGCCGAGGCGATAATACAACGGTTGCGATAGGTCTGTTTTATATAATTGTCATGCTGCTCTACGTATATCTGCGGATAAGCATAAAGTTTTGTGTAATATTGCACAGGTGCAAGATAAGCAGAGCTTAGATAAACTGATTCATTCATTATTTTACAGTATGAAAGAAACGATTCCATCGATAGCCATCGAGCATCCCCGCTTCCGGGTCTTTGGAGAACCAGATAAAAGAAGCTTTGCCGATAATATGGTCTTCCGGCACAAACCCGAACCGACGGGAATCGTTCATGTTTATAGAGTTATTGGATACCATCCAATAATAGTCTTTGGTGAAAAGATAAGAAAAAGCCTTGTACCCATCCACAAATAATGTATCACCACGTACTTCAGCGTTTCTGCCTTCATGTTGTACGATGGCATTGCGCAGTAACTTCACGTTCCATGGATAGACACGCACACTGCTATCTTTCTTTGGTATGACAAACGGATGGATATTATTATTGTCTTTCGCTTGTAAAGAACAGAACACGACAGAATTGCCCAGCTCTTGTTTTAAGAGGTATATTTCATAGTGGCTAAAGCTACGGATGAAACCGTCCTCATTAAAACCTATCAACTCATTATTATCAATTCCCAACCGTTTAATTACTTTCAACAGCGTATCTTCCTTTTCTTTCGGATAAGAGTATAAAGACTTATAATCGGGACTAAGTACAGCTTGGGAAGTTACGGTAAGCTGATCGGTGAGCATAAGTGTATCTCCGGGTACACCGACACAGCGGCTAATGAATACTTCCCGCCTATCAACTGCTGTTTGCGGATTCACAGGACGAGGGTTGTTGAAAACTACAATATCACCTTCCCGAACCTCTCCATTACCCCACCGGTGATAGGAGAACAACGACATGAACGGTGTTCGCAGGCCATAGCTCCATTTGTTGACAATAATCCGGTCTCCCTGATACAATGAGTTCTCCATACCGGAGAAAGGTATTGTACAGGAAGTAAAAGCAAAAGTCTTTACCAACAATACGATAATAATGGCAATGGCTAATGCTTTTATCCAGAAATAGAGTCCTTTGTTCATGAAAGGGGAATATTCCTATTTAATATTGTCTACCATCTTGAAGATACGGTTCCAACGGATTTTACCATCCAACCATCCTCTATCCTTGTCAAGCGACAACCATACGACGATAGGCTTTCCTACTACGTGGTCTTCCGGTACGAATCCCCAGTAACGGGAGTCGGCCGAGTTGTGACGGTTGTCACCCATCATCCAGTAATAATCCATTTTGAATGTATAGGTATTGGTTTTCTCCCCATTGATGTAAATGCCATCATCCTTTACAACCAAATCGTTCCCCTCATACACACGGATAGGGCGGTCGTAGATCGGCAAGTTATCTTCTGTCAGCGTGATAGACTCACCCTTTTTCGGAATCCATATCGGACCATAGTTGTTGCGGTCCCACTTCGTGTACAGGTTTTGCGGATAAAGTCCGCTTTCACCATACTCCGGTTGCATTTCGATATTTGCTATCAGGTCTTTACGTCCCAGTAACGCGTCATGTGCAGCTTTTGTCAAAGGCATCAGGTACATGGTTCCTTCCTGATTATGCTGGCGGGTGTCATCATCACTGATACCCAATTCACGGAATAAATCCTGCGGAATAGGACGTCCGGTTGTTTCAATGATATAGTTGAATTGTACGTTCTCCGGTTGCTTTTGTGCTACGCCATTCAGATACACTACACAGTCTTTGATCTGAAGCGTATCCCCGGGCAGTCCCACACAACGCTTGACGTAATTTTCCCGACGGTCTACAGGACGTGTCACCACTTTACCATAGATTTGCGGGTTGTCTAGGATCTGCTTGCGTCCGGCATTATAGTAAAGGTCATAAACCACCTTCTGCTGTTTACGGCTAAGGCTGTCCATGTTCACCCGATTCGGATACATTTGCTGTCCGATGCCATAGCTTAGTGAGTAAAAATCCACAGCCTGATAGTCCGGTGCAGTGGCAACCGTGTCACCTGCCGGAAAGTTGAATACCACGATATCATTCAGCTTTACGTCTCCGAATCCTTTTACACGTTTATACTCCCATTGTGGCCATTCGATGTAAGATTTGGTATTCAGAATAGGCAATGTATGTTGTGCCAACGGCATAGATAGCGGGGTATTCGGCACGCGAGGTCCGTAACTCATCTTGCTGACAAACAGGAAATCGCCCACTAATAGGGACTTCTCCAAAGAAGAAGAAGGTATCTGATAGTTCTGGAAGAAATAGATATTCACAAAATAGACGGCTACCAAAGCAAAGACAATGGCATCTACCCAGCTCATAATACTGCGTACAGTCTTGTTCTTTGACTCTTTCCAGAAGTACCAAGGTATCTTTTTGGATATATAAGCATCGAAAATAAAGGGTACTACGATCAGTCCCCACCAACTCTTCACCCAAAGCAGGAAGAGAAGATAAAGAATGGTAACAATGCCGAAACTAATCCATTGTTTACGTGTCGCTTGTCTCATAGGTAAATGGTATTTAGTTAGAATTTGAATAAATCGTTCATACCCAACATACCTTCATGGTCATGGGTATATTCTGCTGCGAGTACCGCACCGAGCGCAAAGCCTTTCCGGTTCTTGGCATCATGCGTAATCGTGATGCTGTCTGCCACAGAATCATAACGAATAGAATGAATGCCGAAAACTTCACCTTCACGAATGGAATGAATGGGGAGTTCGTCTGCTGTATGTGCTTCCTCTTTCACCCAACGGTCTTTGCGGTCTATATTGTCGAGAATACCTTCGGCAAGGGTAATAGCCGTACCGCTTGGAGCATCGAGTTTATGCACATGGTGCGTCTCGGTCATGGATACATCGTAAGCAGGAAATTGGTTCATGATGTGTGCCAAATACTTGTTTACAGCCGAGAATATGGCTACGCCAAGACTGAAGTTAGAAGCCCAAAAGAGGGTTTTCCCACCTTTCGTGCAGAGTTCGCGGATTTCATCACCATGCTCGCCCATCCATCCGGTACTTCCGGAAACTACCTTTACACCGGCAGCGAATGCTTTCATATAGTTATTATAAGCGGATGCGGGAGAGGTGAACTCGATAGCTACATCTGCCGAACGAAATGCTTCGGAATTAAAATCCTCCTGATTATTCAAGTCTATAATGCTAACGATTTCATGTCCACGGGTAGTAGCTATTTGCTCAATTTCTTTTCCCATCTTGCCATACCCAATCAATGCAATTTTCATAACAGATTATTTATTGTGTTCAATATCAACGAACAAAGGTACTAAAAATGTAGTAACCTGTCCGTTTGTTTTATATTTTTTATGGAATACGCTCCCCTATCGTCTTCTTAGAAACGTTTAATCAAGAAGCTCGGATTAACACGGAGATACAATCCTACGGCGAAACTCATCGCATTGCCTTCCCGGTACCATCCGTTTGTGGTAGAGTGAGCATCGACAGCAAGATTATTCAAGACGTCGGCATGAATACCCCATGAAAAGCCCTTGGCTAATGATTGTGAATACTCTACACTCGCGGTCACCAACTTGGGCTTGTTATAGGTGAGTCCCTTTTCGAAAGTGGAAACTGTTCCGAAAAGCGGGTTGCCGAATACGGTAATGAAGTCTTTGCACTGCCAGTAACCGGCGTGTACTTGAAAACGCCATATATCAGCCGTCGCTTTCGCATAAACGCCGTATCCTTTGTCAAATGGGAGCATTTCACCTTTCTGCTGACCGAAATAGGCGGCAGTGGCTTCCAGATTGAGTTTTGTGAGTATACGGTTGCGCAGGTGAATATCCAGTCCTACTCCGGCAGCCGCATTCAACCATGTCTTTACGCTACGGGATTCGGCATCCGGGTTGATCTCTCCGCCACGATGTTGAAAAAGCATTTGTACGGGGAAGTAGACACGGGTACGGGCAACAGGATTGTTTGCCTTGAAACGCGTGGATAATCCGAAGGTAAACGATTCCTGATGATCGTCGTCCTGGAAGATGAAGCTCTCCCAGTTTACCCACATATCGAAATCCATCGGACGAGTCTTCCAAAGTAACTGTATGCCCGCTTCGGGATCTCCTGTCAGTCCCATCTCTTTATTATATAAGGGATCTATCAGGTTATGATTGTTTTTACCGTAGAGTGTCCCCAAAATGATATCGAATGTATTGGATAAAGCCAGTTGTACGCGGAATACAGGCAGGCAATGGAAACCCGTCTGCGTCTGTCCGCCTTTCCATTCGGCAATGTCGCTGTAGTTCAGGTTCGGGTATTTGTTGGCTCCCCAATAACGAAGCAGATATACGCCTGCCTCCACTCTCAGATTGCGGAGGGGCTGGTAACCGAAAGTCGGCTGTATCCAAAGCCCCGGAAGGGTATAGCCTTTCGTCAGTCTTCCATCATATTCGTTGTCACGGATGAAGTTAACGTTGTCGAGAGTAAAGGTAAGTTCTCCTTTACCGCTGCGGTCTATGGCATAGTCTTCATGAAACAGGAGAGAATCCATCTGGGCGTATGTCTGTGTAACAGGTATGAAAGTGAACACGCATATGCCTATCAGTAATTTGTGTAGAAATGACATTTTCATATATAATAAGATATATTTGTGCAAATGTAGTTAAAAATGGGAATAACTACTTACCTTTGACACAAAAAGATGGAGCAGTTACTGCATTATGTGTGGAAGCACAAGATATTTCCTTTGAAAGAGTTAAAGACAACGACCGGACTTCCGGTTGAGATTATAGATACAGGGCTGGCGAATACCGATGCCGGTCCTGATTTCTTTAACGCCAAGATAAAGATAAACGGCACGCTATGGGTGGGTAATGTGGAAATACATACCCATGCATCAGACTGGTACAGGCACGGACACGACCGTGATAAAGCCTACGACTCGGTCATTCTGCATATTGCCGAGGAAGTGGATGCGAACGTTTGCCGTGCGGATGGCGAACCGATACCGCAAATGCAGCTTAGCTGTCCGGATTCCGTTTGCAATAACTTTAACGAGCTTCAACGGGCAGACAGGTATCCGGTTTGCCGGGATATAATCAAGAGCCTGCCAAAGCTGACCATCCATTCGTGGATGTCTGCACTCCAGACTGAACGCTTCCGGCAAAAGGCGGAACAGGTGGAGAAACGCTTAGAAAGGTGCGATGGTAATTGGGAGGATGCTTTCTTTGTGACGCTTGCCCGCAACTTCGGTTTCGGTCTGAATGGAGACGCATTCGAGATGTGGGCGGAGATGCTGTCACTCCGTGCCGTAGACAAATATCGGGATAACTTGTTCCAGATAGAAGCCTTCTTCTTCGGACAGGCGGGATTGCTGGAAGAGGAGATAGACGATGCGTATTGTCATCGGCTGCAAAAGGAGTTTGCCTATCTGCAACACGTATTCGACCTTCGGGTGACGGATGCCTCCCGATGGCGTTTCCTGCGTCTTCGCCCGGGTAACTTCCCGCATGTACGGATTGCCCAACTTGCGTTCCTTTATTATCAGGAACGGGGGTTACTGTCACGAGTAATGGCGGCAGAGAGCGTGAAGCAGGTAAAAGCCATCCTCCGTTCCCATGTATCGGAGTATTGGGAGACACACTATCACTTTTACCACACTTCACCCCGCCGGGCTAAGTCCTTGAGTGATTCCTCGCTCAACCTGATCATCATCAATACAGTCGTAACATTCCTGTACGCCTACGGACGTTTCAAAGGTGACGAACGGTTGTGTGAACGGGCTACCGATTTCCTTGAGGAATTGAAAGCGGAAAACAATTATATCATACGTATGTGGAGTGAAGCAGGCTTGAAGATAGACAGTGCCGCCGATTCGCAAGCCCTTATACAATTAAAGAAGGAGTATTGCGACCTCAAAAAATGCCTCCATTGCCGGATAGGATATGAATATCTGAAGAAAGGTCATGCTTAACATTCGCGTGCGGTAGCGCACCCGTATAACCGTGCGGTGATGCCCGTGCCTGTGCGTGCGGATGCGCCCGCACATAGCCGGGCGGTGGTGCCCGCACAGGCGCGGGCGGTAGTGCACGTGCATAAGGGTGCGGGTATCCTATATTATCTGTAAAATACCCCCGTCCGCTTGTTTGTTATTTCATCGGAATATCTATATTTGCACCCAGTTTACAAGCCATATTATTAAACTCTTACCCGTATGAAAAAGAGTCTGTTTGCTCTCTCTCTGTTTCTGCTTATGCAAGCAGTAAACCTATCGGCAGTAATGGCTCAGGATGAGCCTGATGCAAGTTTCGATGCTTTCCTGAAGAAGTTTACTTCCAGTGCCGAATTCCAGTATTCCCGTGTGAAGTTTCCGGTTGCCACGCCTATCTTCCTGATTACGGCAAACGGGGATGAACAGGAAGTTCCCTTTACACAAGAAGAATGGCCTTTATTGGGAGATAAGGAGCTGAAAGAGTTTCGGCAAGAGACGCAGGATGGCGTTTACTTTCGTCGCTTCACTGTCAGGGACAAAGACCATGTGGAGTTTGAAGCCGGACTGGAAGAATCCGAACTCGATCTGAGCGTCATATTCGACCTAATAGACGGTAAGTGGTACGTCACCGATTGCTTCAACGGCATCTACGGCGGCATCCCGGTAGATGATTTCGATGCTACAGTTTACGAAGTGCAGCAGAAGAACGAACAGTTCATCAAGAAGCACCCTTAAAAGCCTCGTGCAGGACGGCACAACCTGTCCCCCATGCTTTTAATAAGATGCAACAGGGCGTCATGAAAGCTATTTAACCGAAAGTCAAGTTAATTAGCAACGAAGCTTGTCAATATACATACCGAAAAACGCCTAAGGGAGCGATAGTTTACATCTACTGGAGCGTTAGTCAACGCTCCCTTGGGCAATTTACAAACCCATCAATAGATAATAAAAATACGGTCGATAGTCAACAAACTCCCATCGTTTGTGAACAATCGACCGTATTTTTCACTATAACAATTCCCTCCTAAACTGTTTTATTCCGCCTTGCCCGTAAATAAGAACGTCGCCCATAGATAGTTACCACCACGAAGCAGATGAACGGCAAGATGAACGACAGGTTCACTGCCGGCATACCGGCAATCTCTTTCAGGTCGATAATGCTTGCCTGAAGTGGCGGCAGAATTGAACCTCCTAATATCGCCATGATAAGCCCCGCTGCTCCGAACTTGGCATCATCACCCAAACCTTCCAGTGCAATACCGTAGATAGTGGGGAACATAAGCGACATACAGGCGGAGATACCTACAAGGCAGTACATACCTAAAATATTAGTAAAACAGATTGTGCCGACGGTAAACAACCCTGCGGCGATAGCAAGAATCAGCAGCAGCTTGCCCGGATTAAGGTACTTCAACAGGAAGGTACAAACGAAACGGCTGATGCAGAAGATAATCATTGCTACGATATTGTATTGCTGCGAAAGCACTTCGGCTGCCTTTTCCTCCATACCGGTCGACATGAAATAACGCGTACCGTACTGAATGATGAATGTCCAGCACATAATCTGTGCGCCTACATAGAAGAACTGTGCAATAACACCTTCCCTGTAATGATGACGGCAGAAAATACGTTTCAATGTCGGTATGAAGTCTATTTTATGGCTTTGGTCGCAGTTCTTCGGCATCTTGGTGAATCGTATTAACAGGAACATGGCAAAGATAACGATACCGATAATGATATAGGGGGTAATAAGTACCGTAAGGTCACTCTCCTTCACCGCTTCAAACTGTTGCGCGTCGAGTGTGGCACGTTGTGCCGTATCCAGCGGGCTAAGGCGTGCCTGAATAAAGTTCATCGCTACATACATGCCCAGCAACGAACCCATCGGGTTGAATGACTGGGCGAGGTTGAGCCGCCGGGTTGCCGTCTCTTCCGTACCCATCGAGAGGATATACGGGTTGGAACTCGTCTCAAGGAACGACAACCCACATGTCAGAATAAAATAGGCAAACAGGAAAGGATAGTATTCTCCTGTCATCTTGGCGGGCAGAAACAGGAATGCACCGAGGGCATAGAGTCCCAGCCCGAGCAAGATACCCGCTTTATAGGAATACTTGCGAATGAACATCGCTGCGGGAAACGCCATAGCGAAGTAACCGCCATAGAATGCCACCTGTACCAATGCACCGTCTGTCACGCTCATACGGAATATCTTGGAGAATGCTTTCACCATCGGGTTGGTAATATCGTTAGCAAAACCCCACAGGGCGAAACAGGAAGTGATGAGGATAAAGGGCAGCACGTAGCTCACACCGTTTTTGTGAAGTATAGATTTACTAGTGTCTTTCATTGGTTGTTCTTATTAATGTTTGGGATAATAGATGATGGATTCCGCACTGCGGATGGCTATCTGCTTCAGCTCCTGCATGTCACGGATATCTCCTTTGGCAAGTGCCTGCATCAGGATATTACCGATAGCGGTTGCTTCTACGGGTCCTGCATAGACGGGAATGCCGAGTGCGTCGGCTGTCAATTGGTTGAGCAGAGCGTTTCGTGAACCTCCACCGATGATATGCAACTGTTTTACCGGAGTGTTCAGGCAACTGTTCATTAATTCTACTGCTTTCTTGTAACGGGCAGCGAGTGATTGTAAAGTGACGCGTACATAATCAGCTTTCGTATGCGGTACACTCATGCCGTGAGTATGGCAATAAAGGGCAATGGCTTCTTCCATACATACCGGATTGAGGAAGTCCGCACTGTCTACGTCGATTACCGAGTTTATGCCGGATTGTGCCGCTTGAGGCAGAATTACATCGAAAGCCACCCCTTCGCCACGTGTTTCCCACTCTGCCATGAGGCGTTGCAGTATCCACAACCCGGTGATGTTTTGCAGAAAACGTATCTTTCCGCCCACTCCGCCTTCATTGGTGAATCCGGCTAAACGGGCTTCTTCGGTGAGAATAGGCTCGTCGGTCTCAATGCCAAACAAAGACCATGTACCGGAACTAAGGAAAGCCTTGGCAGGTTCGGAAGAAGGTACGGCAGCCACTGCGCTTGCCGTGTCATGCGAGCCTACGGCGATAACCTCCACTTCATCGTCAAGTCCCGTTTCCTGTGCCACTTCGGGTAATAACTTACCGCGTACCGTACCGGGCATCACCAGCTTGCCGAACAAGTGTTCGGGCAATCCAATCTGACGGATAAGCTCCCAATCCCAATCACGGCGACGGGCATCAAGCAATTCTGAAGTAGAGGCAATACTATACTCATTATTAAATACTCCGGTAAGGTAAAAACTGAACAAGTCCGGCATAAAGAGCAAACGGTTTGCCGTACATAAACGTACATCGTCAGCCAGTTTCATACTGTAAAGCTGGAACAGGGTATTGATTGACATCACCTGAATACCGGTAGATACATAGTGTTTGCTACAATTGATTTGACGAAACAGTTTCTCAGGCATACCGTCAGTGCGTGTATCACGGTAGCAGACAGGATTACCGAGCAGATTGCCGTCCTTATCAATCAGACCGAAATCCACTCCCCACGTATCAATTCCTATACCTTTTATGTTGTATGCTTTATTGGCGGCAGCCTTGCGCAGACCGTCCTTCATATCTGCGAAGAGCGAGAGGAAGTCCCAGTAAACATGATTGCCGAGCCGTACCTGACGGTTGGTAAAGCGGTGCACCTCTTCCAGGTGCAGTCTGCCGCTTTCCAATGTTCCCGCCATAACGCGACCGCTTCCTCCACCGAAGTCAGCTGCTAAATATGTGTTTCCCATGTGGTTGTTACTAATAGTTGCAGGCAAATATAAGACTTATTTCGTCTTCTTACCTAATACATATACTTCTAAATCTTCTATCTCGGCAGGAGTAAGCACAGAATAATCTCCTCCGCTTTCCACGATGATACGGCAAGCCATTTCAAAGAAAGTGGCACGTTCATATACTTGATCGAAATCCTTACCGCAAACAACTTGTCCGTGATTGGTAAGCAACACGGAGTTATGTTCTTGCATAGCCTCAACCACAGCCTTGGCTAATTCCGGAGAACCGGGACGATAGTAAGGGATAACAGGTATCTCACTGCCTACGTGGCAAGGTATCTCGGCAGTCACGTTGAAATTGGCAGGCTTGTTTTTCATGCAAGCGATTGCCGTGGCATATTCCGACTGGAAGTGCAATACGACATTCACATCGGGACGGTTACGAAGAATACCCAAATGGAAGGTACTTTCCATAGATGGTTTCACGCCGTTCTGTGGTTGTCCGGTAGCAATATTGCAGATGGATACTTTCTCCCTTTGGAGATTAGGAACCCACGAACCGGTGCCGGATACTAAAGCTTCTTCTCCGATACGCCAAGAGAGATTACCACTGCTGCATAACATTAATTTGGCATCGCCATAGCGGTGTGCTTGTGCGATGAATAGTTCTATTTGTTCGTTAGTGATCATAAGGGTTTTGTTGTTAGGTAGTTAATTATGAACTGTCATCCTGCGGTTGAACAGGATGACAGTCTTTAGGTTGTTTTTATTTGTAAATAGGTCCGTAAGTGGTGCAGGCGCGATAATCTGCTCCTTCTTTATCCATACCGAATGCATTCCAAGCGGCAGGGCGGAATATCTTGTCATCCTCTACGTTGTGCATGCAAACCGGGATGCGCAGGATAGAAGCCATTGTGATCAAGTCCTGACCGATATGCCCGTAACTGATTGCTCCATGGTTGGCTCCCCAGTTGTTCATTACCGAATATACATCTCTGAATGCCGGTTTATCGTTGAGGCGGGGCACAAACCAAGTGGTAGGCCAAGTACGGTCGGTACGTTCATCCAACAGCTTATGTATTTCAGGGTCGATCTCAACCGTCCATCCTTCTGCTATCTGGAGCACCGGACCTAAGCCTTTGATCAGGTTGAGGCGCATCATAGTGACAGGCATACCCCCTTTGCTAAGGAAGTTAGATGAAAAACCACCTCCACGGAAATAATCACGGTTGGCAGGATACCAAGTGGTAGCTTCGAGGCAATCTTCCACTTCTTTCTCACTTATTTCCCAATAAGGCTTCATAACCGGTTCGCCATTTTGAGTCTGGCAGCCCGTTCCGTCCAATGTCGTAGCACCGGAGTTGATAAGGTGGATGATACCGTTGGCAGCCATGCCGGTAAGTTTCTTTCCGGTAACGCGTTCCACAGCTTCCGGACTCCAATAAGTACGTACATCCGAGAATATCTGTGCACGGTTGGTTAACAGGTGTCCGAACAACATTGCCACACCGTTGCAGGCATCATTCTCTGTAGCTACTACGTAAGCTTCACGGATACCGTTCCAGTCGAAAGAGGTATTCAGCAATGCTTCGGAATAATCACCGTTCGGATAGAAGTCCGTCCATTGGCGTTGACCTTGGAATCCGGCTGCAATAGCGTTATGCCCCAAAGCTTCTTCCTTGAATCCCATTTCACGCAGTTTCGGATTGCCTTGCATCAAGTCGCGCATGATGATGGTCATCTTTACAATAAACTCCCAGTCTTCATCTTTCTGTGCACGGGTCTTAGTCTTTTCAGGCAGGTTGAAGTCTTTACCTTCGTTCTTCTTACAATATTTCTCCGTCCACGCCATGGCTTTCGCATATTCTTCTTTGTCGTAGATACCTTCTGTCATACGACGGATGATTTCGGTCAGATCGACAGACTCATTACGCATGCCCAAATATTCCTGGAAGAAGTCAGGGTTGACGATAGAACCGGCAATACCCATAGACACACTACCCATAGACAGATAAGATTTACCGCGCATGGTAGCAACTGCTTGAGCTGCACGTGCAAAGCGAAGAATCTTTTCCGCAACATCTGCAGGAATGGTATTGTCATTCAAGTCTTGGACATCATGACCATAGATGCCAAAAGCAGGTAAACCTTTCTGTGCATGACCAGCCAATACAGCCGCCAAATAAACAGCTCCCGGACGTTCTGTTCCGTTAAATCCCCAAACAGCTTTCGGATAATACGGATTCATATCCATTGTTTCAGCACCATAGCACCAGCAAGAAGTTACAGTAATTGTAGAACCTACACCTTCACGTTCAAACTTTTCGGCACAAGCAGCACTTTCCGCTACGCGTCCAATCGTTCCGTCGGCAATCACACATTCAACTGGTGAACCGTCACCATTCTTCAGATTAGAACTGATTAATTGGGCAACTGCCTTTGCCAATGCCATTGTTTTGTCTTCAAGACTTTCACGAACACCGCCTTGACGACCATCGATGGTAGGGCGGATTCCGATTTTAGGATACTTCTTCATAATACGTTTGTTTTAAAATACTATATCTATAATATTGTTTTGTGACTGATGAACTCCATGCTGAACTGTGCTGATATCTGGATATAAAAAATACTATAATGAATTTCTTAAACGAATTTCAGTCGATAGATATTCTTGTACCGTCTTTCCCGATAATACAAATTCGGCAGCACGCCTCCCCATTAATTCCCAATTGATACTTAATGCTGTGATACCTTCATCAATTACTTCATAAGAAGGTATATCATTATATGCCAATAAGCCAAAATCTTTACCACACTTCAGCCCTTGTGCACGACCTTGTTTAATAACAGCTACCACGTCTTGCTGCTTGATAACGATAAATACATCTCCATTTTCAATAGGAGTATTCATGTCTCCTCTGATCTCACAAGGAAAGTGATTGTCCTTACAAAACTTATTGAAATAATCTTTAGTACTTTGAGGATGGTTGGATTCTTTTCGGAATACCATTATTATTCGTCTATATTTGAATAATTGCTCTTTCAGTTGCGTCAATGCATTATAGAATGATTGATCAAAATCCTGGCACAAATATGAATAACCCTCTTTATCGAACTTGCCAAAATCCAGCAGTAATAATTTGGATGGATCAATGCGTGAAAGACTTTTGCTAAGCTTTTCATTATGGAAGTTCATTACTATATACTTATTATATCTTCCTACGGATTCACGAATAATCGTATTAAAAAGACGCTCACTATACTGATGAAATAATAAATCTACCTTATAATTAATAGAAAGCCTTTTAATGAAACTATTATAAAGCGCATCTTTGAAAGGAGTATATTCATCTAGCAATAATAAAACATTGGTAAGCTTATTTGTTACATAATACCCTTTTCCCGGAGTAGAATCGATAAGTCCACGTTCACGAAGATCAAGAAAGGCCTTAAATACAGTGTCCCGTGAAACAGCATATTTAGCGCTCAACTGGTTGATGGATGGTAAAGAATCTCCTGTCTTATAGACGTTCATTGAGATTGCCTGTCCCAGAGTATCGGCTAATTGCTTGACTTTAGTAGTTTGTTGTCCAAACGTAATTTTCATACTCCTTTTGTCGCTTGCTATAAGTTAATTTACTATGCTGAACTGTTCTGGTGCAAAGGAAAGGAATATATTTGGAATATAGATAATTACATGATATGTTTGATAACATATTTTTATAAAGAAATGATGGATAAATCATAATAGTTTGTTTTTGTTGGTAACAAGTAGGTTATTCGAATATATTTATATCTTTGTAGCATTAAATATAAAAGAAAATACTATGAATGATTTGCAGAATATTGTGAGCCATTTCTCCATCGACGGAACTCTTTCTGATGTAAAACCTTTAGGAACCGGACTTATTAATGATTCTTACCAGGTAACAACAATTGAAAAAGATAAGCCCGATTATGTGTTACAACGTATAAATCATACCATTTTTCAGAATGTGGATATGTTGCAGGAAAATATAGAAACTGTAACTTCACATATAAGGAATAAATTGGAAGAAAGGAAAGAAGAGGATATCGATCGTAAAGTCTTGAAATTTATTCCGGCAAAAAACGGTAAGCATTATTACTTTGATTCAAGCAATTATTGGCGTATTATGATCTTTATTCCTCATGCGAAAACCTATGAAACCGTTAATCCGGAGTATTCTTATTATGCCGGCGTAGCTTTTGGAGGTTTTCAATCAATGTTAGCAGATATACCTGTTCAGTTAGGTGAAACAATTCCTAATTTTCATAACATGGAATTTCGCCTTCATCAGTTGCATGAAGCTACTGAAGAAAATATGACAGGACGTTTGTCGGAGGTACAGTTCTATATAAATGAAATAGAAAAACGAACAGATGAAATGTGTAAGGCAGAACGTTTTTATCGAGAAGGGAAATTACCTAAGCGCGTGTGTCATTGTGATACGAAAGTAAACAATATGATGTTTGATGAGGACGGTAAGATACTTTGTGTAATTGATTTGGATACTGTAATGCCCAGTTTCATCTTTTCAGATTATGGAGATTTTCTCCGTACTGCAGCTAATACAGGAAATGAGGACGATAAAAATCTGGATAAAGTTAATTTCAACATGGATATATTCAAGGCTTTCACAAAAGGCTATTTAGAATCGGCCAAATCATTTCTTACCCAAATTGAAATAGAGAATTTACCCTATGCTGCTATGCTATTTCCATATATGCAATGTGTACGCTTTCTTACCGATTACTTGAATGGAGATACTTATTATAAAATTGAATATCCCGAACATAATTTAGTGAGAACAAAAGCGCAATTTAAATTATTACAAAGTGTTGAAGCTCATGTAACGGAAATGGAAGAATATATCAAGGGCTGCTTATAATACTGATACTTATGAAAACAATCACTATAAAAAAAATATCGTTGAAAGATATAAATGCTGAAAAGGTTTCGGCTTTGATGGATGAGGAAAAGATTCAATTCCATGCTATTGATCAAAGAAATTGGGAGTCCTATCCTTATTGCCCGAAAGCATTGTTTCGAATTGCTTACACACAAGAGGCGATTTTAATAAATTATCGGATAGAAGAAAAGAGTGTTCGTGCAAAATATGAAAAAGATAATGATGCTGTATGGACAGATTCTTGTGCAGAGTTTTTTGTTGCCCCCGCTAATGACGGAATTTATTATAATATCGAATCTAATTGCATCGGTACAGTGTTAGTAGGAGTAGGAAAAGAACGTCATAATCGCGAACGTGCCCCACAAGATATTTTAGACAAGATTCAGCGTTGGGCTAGTCTTGGAAATAAATCCTTTAACGAACGTATAGAGGACTCTACTTGGGAATTATCTTTGATTATACCTTATTCTGTATTCTATAAACATCAGCTTAAATCGTTTGATAGTAAAACAATCAATGCAAATTTCTATAAATGTGGGGATGAACTTCAAACTCCTCATTTTATCTCTTGGAATAGAATTGAAGCTCCTAAACCTGACTTTCACCGTCCGGAATCTTTTGGGAAATTAGTATTCTGCCAGTAATATCTTAGTATTTGATAAGAGAAAAAAACGTAAAGAAAACAAACTTGAGAAAGAATTTGTTGCTATATCTATAGAAAGACGTATTTTTGCAGTATGTTATATAGCAAACCTAATAGAATGAAACAAACGATTTTCAGCATTTTGGCTTTTGCTTTGTTGTTTGTTGTGTTTTCCTGCGCTAATATTGGGCGTCCGGATGGGGGACCTTATGATGAACTTCCTCCTAAATTTGTGAAAAGTTCTCCTACCCCCGGTACTTTAAACAACTCTAAAAAGAAGATTTCCATAGAATTTGATGAGTTTATAAAATTGGAAAACGCTTCAGAAAAAGTTGTGGTCTCACCTCCCCAAATACAAATGCCGGATATAAAAGCAAGTGGGAAAAAAGTTCTGGTGAATTTATTGGATAGCTTGAAGCCGGATATGACTTATACAATAGATTTCTCAGATGCGATTGTAGATAATAATGAAGGCAACCCGTTAGGTGATTATACTTTTACTTTTTCTACGGGAGCAGTAATTGATACAATGGAAGTTTCGGGCACGGTGCTTGATGCTTCCAATTTAGAACCGATTAAAGGTATTCTTGTCGGTTTACACCATAATATTGAAGATTCTGCATTTGTGAAAATTCCGTTTGATCGTGTTGCCCGTACAGATAGCCGCGGACATTTCACTGTGAGGGGTATTGCACCCGGTTCTTATCGAATATATGCCTTACAGGATGCGAATCAGAATTTCATGTTTGATCAAAAAAGTGAGATGTTGGCTTTTACCGATTCACTCATTGTTCCACGTTATGAGTTTCGAATGCGCGAAGATACGATATGGAAAGATACATTAACCATTGACACCATTATTCAACGAGAATATACACATTTTCTGCCGGACCATATTATTTTACGGGCTTTTAAGGAAGATGCAACTGCACAATATCTGGTAAAGTACGAACGACTAATACCTCAAAAATTCACGTTCTATTTTTCAGCTCCCGTAGATACATTACCTGTTATAAAAGGATTGAACTTTAATTCAGATAATGCGTTTCTTATAGAAAAAAGTCTGAAAAACGATACGCTCAACTATTGGATAAAAGATTCTCTCATCTATAAAAAAGACACATTGGATATGGAAGTCCGGTATCTTTATACGGATACATTGGGACAATTGGTTCCTACTACCGATACAATTTATGTAGCGACGAAAAAAGTATTTACTCCTGAAAAGAAAAAGAAGAAAAAGAAAGATGACGAACCGAAACCTACTGTCTTTTTGAAAGTTAATGTTTCTGCACCATCTTCTTTCGATGTATACAAAAATATAGAATTAGAATTTGAAGAACCTATTATTTGGTATGACAGTACGGCTATACATTTGAAGCAAAAAATAGATACGCTTTGGACGGATGTACCTTTTGCCTTTGAGAAAGACAGCATTCATCTAAGAAAATATAAGCTTCGCGCTTATTGGGAACCGGAAACCGAGTTTAATTTTACCGTAGATTCAACCGCATTTCATGGTATGTATGGTTTATTTACAGATAAGATTGAACAGAAATTGAAAGTGCGGGCATTATCAGAATATGGCACCTTATTCTGGAATATCACAGGGTTGGATACGCTTGCTGCTGTTGTTGAACTGTTAGATGCACAGGATAAAGTAATACAAAGCAGTCCTGTAGAAGACGGTAAAGCAGACTTTTATTATTTAAATCCCGGTAAATATTATGTCCGTTTGTTTATTGATTCAAATAAGAATGGTGTATGGGATACAGGGTTATATGCCGATAAACTTCAACCGGAAATGGTTTATTACTATCCTGCTCCGATAGAATTGAAGGCCTATTTTGAAGTAACACAAGATTGGAATATTAATCTCACACCGCCAGATAAACAAAAACCGGATGAGATAAAAAAGCAGAAACCAGATGAAAGAAAAAAAACAAATCATGACAGGGATCGTAACCGTTAAAAATAAACATCTTCTGTACTTTCTATTGGTTATATATCTGTTTGGAGGTACAAGTGGCAATTTATATGCTCAATGTCAAGCAAAAAATGAAGCATTTAATTCGGGAGAAGTCCTAGCTTATGATTTATATTTTAATTGGAAATTTATTTGGCTGAAAGCAGGTACTGCAAGAATGACAACATCTGCAGTGAATTTCCAGTCTAAACCATCTTTTAGCACACATTTATTGGCAATTAGCAGTAAACGCATAGATAAGTTCTTTCGAATGCGCGATACTTTGAATAGTATTTATACGGAAAGATTAGAACCATTATATTTTCGCAAAGGAGCAGAAGAAGGAAAACATTATACAGTGGATGAGGCTCGTTTTTCCTATCGGGACGGATATTGTTTTATTAATCAAAAAAGGACACATCGGGATGGAAGTGTAGTATTAACAGAAGATGTAAGTGAACATTGTGTTTACGATATGTTGAGTATTCTCGCCCAAGCACGTTCTTTTGATCCGGATAATTATAAAAAAGGAGATCGTATTTATTTCCCAATGGCTACAGGAAGAAAAGTAGAAGAACAAATATTGATTTATAGGGGCAAAGAAAACTTTGAAGCAAATAATGATACAACTTATCGTTGTTTTGTCTTTTCTTTAGTAGAGATGAAAGGGAAAAAGGAGAAAGAAGTAATTACTTTTTATGTGACCGATGATAAAAATCATCTTCCTATACGTTTGGACCTGTTTTTAAATTTCGGTTCAGCAAAAGCATTTTTGAAAACAGCGCACGGTATCCGTCACCCGCAATCTTCGATTGTTACAAAGTAAAGGGTAAATCTGTGTCTTTGCGATATACAGTAGTATCGAAACAAGCTATTAATTCTCCGTTTTGATTTGTAACTTCAACTTGATAATATCCCGTTCTTTTATGGATATACTTTTCTTTAGCCTCTGCAGTTAAAACATCTCCGGGTTTGCTGATGCGGAAGAAATGAATACTTGAATTTAAAGACAATGAAAGTTTATCATGTGAATTCGCAGCCGCTGCCAGTGCCAAATCTGCCAATGTAAAAATAGCTCCTCCCTGTGTTGTATTCCCTGCGTTCAAATGGCGGAGCTCAACTGTCATTTCCGTTTTTCCGTAACCGGGTCTTACTTCTTTTAATACAACTCCCGTTTCTTTGGCAAAGCGGTCATTTCCAAAAAAATCTTTAGCTGTCATATCCTTAAAAATAAGCTCTCATTCCAATAAAATATTGAAAATGACAGCAATTCCATTTATTTATTCAGTTTCCACGAAAAGCCATCCTTGGTATCCTTAATCTCAAAACCAAGCGCTGTCAATTCATTGCGGATCATATCGGAAGTAGCCCAATCCTTATTGGCTTTTGCTTTCATTCGCTGTTCAAGTAGCATATCCACAACTTTACCATATGCGGTTTCTCTACTATCCGAGGAACTTTTCTCTTCTTTTAACCCAAGAATATCATACGTAAATAGATAATATGTTGATTTCAAGTCCTCTAAATCTTCTTCGCTAATAGTTGCATTTCCAGCAATAATATTATTTATGATTTTAGCTCCGTCAAACAATAACGATATCACAATAGGAGAATTTAAATCATCATTCATTGCTTCATAACACTTCTCACGCAGGTCTTTTATATTGACTGTCGAATTTGAAGAAGGAGTTATTCTATTTAGATTCTCAACAGCTTCCATTAAGCGTTGCAAACCCTTTTCTGATGCCTGTAATGCTTCATTACTAAAGTCTACTGTACTGCGATAATGTGCCTGAAGTATGAAGAAACGGATTGTCATAGGACTATAAGCCTGTGTTAATAATGGATGCGCACCATTAAAGAACTCATCCAAAGTGATGAAGTTGCCTAATGATTTTCCCATTTTAGTTCCGTTTATAGTAATCATATTATTGTGCATCCAATAATGTACCATATCATCTCCCTGTGAAGCTACGGATTGTGCAATTTCACATTCATGATGCGGGAAAATCAAATCCATACCTCCTCCGTGTATATCAAAATGCTCACCAAGATACTTTTTACCCATAGCCGTACATTCACAATGCCATCCGGGAAAGCCGTTACTCCATGGAGAAGGCCAACGCATGATATGTTCCGGCTGTGCACATTTCCATAATGCAAAATCAGCAGGGTTATGCTTTTCACTTTGCCCGTCCAACTCGCGTGTTGTATTAAGCACATCATCCAGATTGCGTCCAGAGAGTTTTCCGTAATGATGGTCTTTATTATATTTTTCAACATCGAAATATACAGACCCTTCACTTACATAAGCATATCCGTTATCGAGAATCTCCTTTACTAATTCTATCTGCTCGATAATATGTCCGGATGCGTGAGGCTCAATACTTGGTGGAAGAACATTTAATGCTTCCATTGCTTTGTGATAGCGATTTAGATAATATTGCACTACTTCCATTGGCTCTAACTGCTCCAAACGTGCTTTTTTCGCAATTTTATCTTCACCTTCATCTGCATCATGTTCCAAATGCCCTACATCTGTGATATTACGCACATAACGCACCTTATAACCTAAATGGGTAAGGTAACGGAACAATAAATCGAATGTAATAGCCGGACGCGCATGTCCCAAATGCGCATCACCATAAACCGTAGGACCACACACATACATACCTACATGGGGCTCATGTAAAGGTATAAACAGTTCTTTCTTTCTATCTAAAGTATTGTAAATTGTCAGTTTATGTTCCATGATTTTTGAAATTTTGAGCTACAAAGTTACAACAAAAAAATTATAGGGAAGTCTTTTATATTCCTTTTTTAATTATTATAGATATGCTTTATGAGAATTCAATTTACAATACTCTTCATAATAGGAGAACACATCCTGTTCCTATCGGTTGTATAGAATTCAAATTTCGAAAGATTATAGGCTCTTATCTTTGGCTTCTGTATAAGTGTTTGTTATCTTTGCCTCAGATAAAAATAAAAAAATGAATAAACCGGAAGTCTTATTAGGTATGAGTGGCGGCACGGATAGTTCTGTGGCGGCCATACTATTGCAAGACGCCGGTTATAAAGTAACAGGGGTTACTTTTCGCTTCTACGAATTAAACAACTCTACTGAGCATTTGGATGACGCAAGAGAGCTGGCTTCCCGTTTAGGTATAGAACACCTAACCTTTGACGCTCGTGATATATTCAAGAAAGAAATCATAGATTATTTTATTAAAGAATACCTTTCAGGTAACACGCCTGTACCTTGTACTTTATGTAATAACCGATTAAAATGGCCTTTGCTAGCTCGTCTGGCGGATGAACGAGGAATCCCTAACATCGCGACAGGACATTATGTACGCAAACAAATGATAGGCCCTTATCATTATATTACTTGCGGGAAGGATGAGGAGAAAGACCAATCTTTTTTCTTATGGGGATTACCACAAGATATACTGTCTCGTATTTTATTACCAATGGGAGATTTGACTAAATCAGAGGTTCGCAGTATCGCTGCAAAAAGAGGATTTTATAAGACCGCTACCAAGAAAGATAGTATTGGCGTATGCTTCTGTCCGATGGATTATCGTAGTTTTCTGAAAGGGGAACTCCCGAAAGAATTTATCCAAAAGGGTGATTTCCTCGATGAAAACGGTGCTTTTTTAGGCAAACATGAAGGATATCCTTTCTATACAATAGGGCAGCGTCGTGGCTTGGGAATTCATTTGAATAAAGCTGTTTTTGTAAAAGACATATTACCAGAAACTAATCAGGTGGTATTGGGAAGCCTTGAATCATTAAATAAAAAGAAAATGCTACTTAAAGATTGGAATTTAATAAATCCATCAAGTATCCTGGAGCAAGAAGATGTAATAGTTAAAATACGGTATAGGAAACAAGAAAATCGTTGTAAGGTTACGTTGGGAAAAGATGGCCTATTACATGTATTTCTTTTTGAACCATTGTCCGCCATTGCTTGTGGGCAGGCTGCCGCTTTTTATCGAAATAATGTATTGTTAGGAGGGGGCATTATTTGTGGAGCAGAGAACTAAATGAATATCGGTATACAGTAGATTGATTATGAAGATACGGTCAATCGCAAACAAAGATACGGTCGATTGTTTGCAAACGATAGGAGTTTGTAATCAATCGACCGTATGATAAAAAAAGGACCTCCAATCTATCTTCTTACTTCAACTTTTCGAACATAGAACTTATCTCCTATTTTAACTTTCAATAGATATAATCCGCCATTAAAATGAGATAAATCTACTTTGTTTACAGCATTTTCATTGTAAACTTCTTTACCGGTAATATCTACTAATGATACATTATTTACCTCCTGATCTGTATCTATATAAAGATAATCTTGCGCCGGATTCGGATAAACATTAACCCAATCAATTTCCTTTGTATCTATACCTGAAGAATTTTTCAAAACAGGATTAGAGAAAGATACTTCCGAAACCTTTCCATTAATAAAAGTAGCCTCAACAGCATAGAGATAACTTCCATCTTCTAATTTATTCCAATCTTTATCTACATAAGATATAGCGGTAAGAGATTGTGCGTTAAGCAAAGTCCATAGATTTCTATTTTCTTTGTCACTCGTTTTCATCCGATAAACATTATATGTAACACTCGGAAGCTCAGGAAGCTCGACTGTCGGATTATAAATCATGGCATTGGCGCGTAATAAGAAATTCGATCTTATACCTTGAGATTCAAGTGTGTAATATTCTCCCGTCATATAATCCAAAACATATTGGCAATCAGCATGGAAATCAGAACCGTCATCTACCGTTAAACCTACATATTCAGTCGAACCGATAGCAACCATATAACCATAAGGAGCTTTTACCGCTTCAGAAAGTTCATAAAGATTCCATTTGTCCGTAACATTATATACATCCTTTTTACTAAACAAAATCTCATTTGTAGGCAATCCTTTCTCATCCAAAGCAAAAATAAAGAGTCTAACACTTTCATAATCGTATACTGTTGAGGAATTAATAAACCAACTCATACTATAGACAACAGATGGAACAGGGTGAACAGCACCAAACAACACATTCCCCGTCACATTGGATATTTCTATCTTCGTTACAGCATTTCCATTATCATATTTACATTCTGTGGCATAATGAGATGCATTCCAATCTATTGTAACCCCTGAATGTGCTTCCTTCGCTATCACATTAGATGGAGAGTCATTTACTAAATCTAATTTTATTGTCGAGAGAGCCAAGTCCTGGGATTCTATATTAAACACAGAACTATACGGTTTATATCCTGCAGATAAAACCTCTAATTGATAATTATCAGCTTGATAAACATTTAATTCAAAATACCCCACTTCATTCGTAGAAACCTGATATTTATTATAACCGTTAACTAAAACCAAAGCATTCCTGACAGAAGCATCATTAAGACCTGTTATCTTCCCTGACAATTTATAAGCAGGTTTGGCGGCTAGTTCTATATCCTTATCAAGAGTTTCATCTTCTACTATAGTAACCTTTACCGTTGCATCATCAACACCTATTGTCATAGGATGAATATTTAACATATAATCTCCTCTCAAAAGATAAGCAAATTTATACTCACCATTTTCATTCGTCACCGAACTTATGCCGCATCCCTCAACTTCAATATTTACATTACTCAAAGGTTTGCCATCATAAGTAACTTTTCCACTTAAAACTCCTCCCTCATTTGTTTTCATCAGTAACTGAACATAGTTCACCATAGAAGAGAATTGTATTTCCGAAACATTAATAGTACCATTATCATTATTAATAACAGCCGTACGCGGAATATTTGGATAATTCTTTGCATAAAAGTTAACATCGGCTACAGAAGCATCCTGAACTTTCTGATTTAAAATACAAAGATTTCCACCCATATAATAATAAGGAGTATCTAATTCTATATTAAGTCTGTTCTCACCTCTCTTAAAAGTTAAGTTACCATCATATACCAATACCATGTCATCTTCCTGAATCCAACCCTCCGCGATAGACTCCTGAAGTGTATTCTTCATAAAGATTTTCACATGTTTATCAGTCAGTTCTTGTTTAGAATCATTAATATATGTGTAAACCACTTCTTTAATCAACCCTGCTTCAAGATTTATTTCTTCTTTAAAGTAGATTACTTCCGACATACTGTAAAAACTCCCTTTAAATCCATAAGGAAGTATATTAGGTTTACTATCCTTACCACCAAGCTCTATATAATCTTCTCCGGTCAGCTTTATAGACAAATTAATAGCTTTCGATTGATCGTTAACTTTATTAATATCATTTTCACAAACGACCTTTGCATAGATTTTTGTAGCAATCACCGATTCCGGTATCCATGTCAAATCAATTGTTTGGCTTGCATTAGGGGCAATCGCTTCTGTTATTTCCTTGCTAGCCAAAACATTTTGATTTTGGTCTACTAATTGAACTTTGCAATTCCCTTGAGAAGCCCTACCGTTATTAAAGACAGAAACCTTATAAGTATATTCTTTACCCAACGTTAAGTTTTCTTCTCCTTCAAATGATAAAACAGACAAATCACTATCTCCATAAGGTTCCACCTGAATATTTTTAAATTTTATACTAAACTGGTCTTTCTTTGAAAAGACTTGCAAGCCTAAACAATAGTCACCATCTTCTTTCACTGTAAAAGGAACGGCATGTGTCTCAAATTCTTTATTACTAAAGGATTCCAAAACTTCCAAGTCGTTTACTTGCGCTACAGGAGTACAATCTGTTCCTATTGTAATTCTAAAATTCTCAGAAGATGCAACCGATAGAGCATGTACATCATATTTCACACGGTAATCCATTCCTTTAAGTAACTTAATCGGTATGGAAATCAACCAGTCATCTGCATCCAAAGTCGAAGAATAAGTATATGCAAACTCACTGCCATTCCATATCCAAGTCCTATTATCGTTATTTTCATTAAAGATTTTCCATTGAGCAATATCAAAATCTAAAGTAAAGTCTGGATAATAAGGAACTTCCAACGAATTTCCGACCATCACTGTATCCGAAGAAATAGCATCGCTCTCTCCCATTTTATTGTAACAAGCAACTTGATAATAATAATTATTTACTATTTCTATTTGATTATCAGTAAAAGTTGTTTGGGTGATATTTGTGAACCTTTTATTATCCGGCATACGAATAACTGCATATTTCAATTCTTCCGCATCTAATTCACCCCCATTTTTCCCATTTAACGGAGCTTTCCATGAAAGAACAGGAGATTTATCACTTAAAGTAATTTTTAAATCAGATACAGCTGAAGGTATATCTTTTCCTACATATGTTGAAACAATAGCCCCTACTCCTTTTCCCACTGAATTATAAGCGTACACTTCATATTTCACAAAACCATTCTTTTCTATCTCCTGATCTTTCCATTCCATCTTTACACCGACTTTAGGATTAGTGACAGTATGTACTTTTTCTCCGTCCCGATAAATCTCAACGGATGTTAATTCATTCAATGTTTCCCCTTTAAATGTTTTGGAAGGATTAGTCCAGGACAAAGTAACAGAAGAATCTATCGGCTGCGCAGTCAAACCGACAACACTAGCAGGTGCTCCATCTTCAGCCAATTTAAAAGGAATATACAGTCCGCCAAATAAAGCATTCCTGTACATTGTTCTACGGGACTCTACTTCTGCAGTCCTCGCATTGAGCTTTATAAGAAATGAAGTTTGATTATTATCTAATCCGCTCCAATATAATTGTCCATCTGTATGATCAAATTCTAAGGATTGTATCTGCTGACTCTTAGTTGAAATTCCCGTATTACCAATTAAAGACAAAGTTCCGTCTATTTTATTAATCTTATATAAATCAGACTGAGAGCCAATACCATACATTTCTCCGGCATAAGTACATGCAAGAGCTGTAATTCGATCTGAAAGAACCGCAACATTTTCTTTTGCTCCCGTCTCTAGATTTATTTTTATTAGAGTCGGTTCTGTAGGACTTCCACCAATAGAAATCATAACTCCATACATGGTAGAAGTAGAATAATCATAGGTCAAATCCGTACAACCAAAATCATTATACTCGGTACTAGGTTGAGAAAGAATTCCTGTATTGAGATCAATAACCGAAAGACCTATAAACATTAATCCACTCGGGTCCTCCGATAAAATACAATAATATTTTCCATCCGCATAAGCCCCTCCCCAAAAAGAAAAAAACTGGGAAGAAACAATACTTAGTTTGTCTTGATCCTCCGTATCAAATTTATATAAACCTGTTCCCAGACCACTGCCAGAAGAACTTCCGGTTAAGAACCCATAAACATCTTTTGCCGAGACTCCGAAAAAAGTGCTTTGCATAATAACAAAGAGACAAATGAGGTAGATTTTCTGTTTCATAAACCCAAATTTAATGTTAGTAAATCGATTTATGACAAAGAAATAACATTCTAAGCAGTTTTACTAATCATTAATTTGTAGATTCATGAATTTGCAAATTCTTTTGTTCCCTCACCATTCTTTGATACATAGAAGGTGTTATACCCGTAATTTTTCTAAAAACATTTATAAAAGTCGTGGACGATTTATACCCTACACTCTCGGATATAGTCTGAATCGTATAATTACCATATTGCTCTATATCCGTCAGGCGCCTACGAGCTTCACGTATCCGGTACTCATTCACAAAACTATTAAAGTTCTTATGATAAGTTTCATTTATAACTTGTGACACATACTTAGAATTTGAATTCACCAAATTCGACAGTTTATCTAAGGAAAAATCCATTTCACAGTATTCCTGTGTATTCTCCATAATTGAATTTATAGCATCCAGCAAGCTACCTTTTTGCCCTTCATTCAAATTACTTGCCACATACTTCATTTTAGAACTTGATTCTAAATACTGTTTGATATCTGTTTTCTCATCCTTTTTCAAAGGATTCGATTCATATTTATCCTGTAATTCTTTTATTATTAATTCTTTAGTTTGAAGTTGCCGTTCAAAATCCATGCGAAGTTTTTTATTATACTTTTCCGAAGCAACAATCTCATTGTTTACCTGAAATAGATTCTCATAAGAACGTCCTAGTTTTCTTTTCTGGTTATATACTATCGCCAAAAGAATCAGAATAAAAAATAGTCCGACCAACACACAAACTAATATTATACGTTGTATTTTTAATTCTCTCTCTTTCACTAGTTGAAGAGCCTGCAGAGTAGTCATCTCCTTATTATATTTATCTGTTTCATAAACAAACTGAACATTTTTTATTCTACTAAACTCACGAAAATTGTAGATTGAATCAGCTAATTTTAGATATTCTCCTTTGTATAACTGAGCATTTTTAATGTCATCTTCTTTTTCATACTCTAGAGAAAGGACTTTCAAAACTCCTATCAATTTATCCGTAAACCCATTTTCTTTTGCTAGTGAATGAAGTAAATGAAGATAGTACATCATAGAATCCCTATCATTCAGCTTATCATAAACTTTGTACAATTCTTCATAAGAAGCACATTCATACCAAATCCCCATCTTTTTCTGCCGTGCAAAATCTATTGACTTTTTAAGCATAGATGCTGCTTTCCTATATTCCTTGTCATTTAAGAGAATAAGCCCTTCACTTGACAATATTTGATAATTAAATAAATCAGCAAAAGTACTACTCCGATCAGCCAATTTTGTCATTTTCTTAAAATAAAATTTGGCTTTATCATTATTTGGAATGTAGCAATAAGCAGAGGTCAAATTATTCAATAATTTAAATTCAGCTTCCGGATAAACACATCTATTGCAAAGCGCATATCCTTTTTCATAATACATAGCAGCTTTTTCTAAATCCTGAAAAAGAAAATATATATTTCCAATATTATTATACAACTTAATCGTATTCTCATAAAAATCACATGATTCACTGATTTCCAAACCTTTAATAAAGACATTCATTGCACTTATATAGTTCCCTTGTGCATAATAAATATTCCCGGCTCTTAAATGACTTACCGCACAAAGCTCTTTCTCTGTTTTAGGCATATCATTATTAAAACGATTTATAGCAATTGTATATAAAAGAATTGCAGTATCTTTCTTTTCTTCATTTGCATAGCTATCTCCTAGAGACAGTACCTGTTGAATAGTTAATTGTTCTGTTTGTTTTTGGAACCGTGCATATATTTCTTTATCCTGAGACAAAGCAAACACAGAATAACAAAACAAACCAATAAGCAATAGTATCTTTTTCATCATGTTTCATATATATTTTCAAAAATACAAAATCCTCAGAATTAATATTCCATTGAACGTCTAAATCTTACCATATAATCATTAAAAGAGTTATGAAGGCCCTCTTGATCCACTAATATTCAAGCAATTACATGATAATACTTCTTATTTAAGCAAGTTATTCTCTCTAACGATTATTAAATTAACAAGAGTCTAACAAAAAGAATCCGTAGTATTTTCGTAAATTTGCGCTGTTAAAACAAAAAGAATCAATGGATTTTAAGTACGACGTTATAGTTATCGGCGCAGGTCATGCAGGCTGTGAAGCCGCTGCGGCAGCAGCCAATCTCGGTTCTAAAACGTGTCTGATAACAATGGACATGAACAAAATCGGGCAAATGAGCTGTAACCCCGCTGTCGGAGGCATTGCCAAAGGGCAAATTGTTCGCGAAATAGATGCGTTAGGCGGATATATGGGATTAGTCACAGACAGTACCGCAATACAATTCCGTATGCTAAATCGTTCAAAAGGTCCTGCAATGTGGAGTCCGCGAGCTCAATGCGATCGAAACAAGTTTATTTGGACTTGGCGAGAAATTCTGGAAAACATTCCGAATCTGCATATTTGGCAAGATACTGTACGAGAACTTATAATAGAAAATGGAGAAGTGACAGGTCTCACCACATTACTTGATGTAACTTTTCATGCAAAAACCGTCATCCTGACTGCCGGAACATTCCTAAACGGGCTAATGCACGTCGGACGTACTAAACTCGCAGGAGGACGTATGGCAGAACCCGCATCTTATCTTTTGACCGAATCCATCGCACGTCACGGCATAAATTTCGGTAGAATGAAAACTGGGACACCTGTCCGCATCGACGGAAGAAGCGTTCATTATGAATGTATGGATACCCAAGACGGAGAGAACGATTTCCATAAGTTTTCATTTATGAATACAGGGAAACGTCATCTCAAACAGCTACAATGTTGGACTTGTTTCACAAATGAAGAAGTACACCGCATCCTGCGTGAAGGTTTGCCGGATTCTCCCCTTTTCAACGGACAAATTCAAAGTATCGGCCCACGTTATTGTCCGAGCATTGAAACTAAAATAGTAACCTTTCCCGATAAAGAACAACATCAATTATTCTTGGAACCGGAAGGCGAAACCACACAAGAACTTTATTTGAACGGTTTCTCATCTTCACTTCCAATGGATATTCAGATTAATGCTTTAAAGAAAATCCCGGCATTCAAGGATTTGGTTATTTACCGTCCGGGATATGCTATCGAATATGATTACTTTGACCCAACACAATTAAAACATTCGTTGGAATCGAAGATAATTAAAAATTTATTCTTTGCCGGACAAGTAAATGGTACTACCGGATACGAAGAAGCAGGCGGTCAAGGCATCATAGCAGGTATCAATGCACACATTAATTGTCATGGCGGCGGGCCTTTTGTTCTAGAAAGGGATGAAGCATATATAGGCGTTTTAATCGACGATTTAGTAACAAAAGGAGTAGACGAACCTTACCGTATGTTTACTTCACGCGCGGAATACCGTATACTTCTACGGCAAGACGACGCAGATATGCGTTTAACAGAGCGCTCTTATCAATTAGGATTAGCAAAGACAGACCGTTACGAATTACTAAAGAAAAAGCGTGAAGCAGTTAATCGAATTATAGAATTTGCAAAGAATTATTCGATAAAAGCGTCATTAATCAATCCTTCATTAGAAGTATTGGGAACAACTCCTTTACGTCACGGTTGCAAGCTAGTAGACATAATCAATCGTCCTCAAATAACTATCGAAAATATTTCAGAGCATGTTACTGCATTCAAGCAGGAGCTGGATAAAGTAACCGAAAGAAAAGAGGAGATTATTGAAGCCGCTGAGGTATTAATCAAATATCAAGGATACATAGATAGAGAACGAATGATTGCAGATAAAATACATCGTTTAGAAGCGATCCGCATAAAAGGGAAATTTGACTATAACAGTTTGAATTCCCTTTCAACAGAAGCAAGACAGAAACTCATTAAAATAGACCCTGAGACACTGGCACAGGCAAGCCGTATACCAGGGATATCCCCTAGCGACATTAATGTTCTTCTAGTTCTTTTAGGACGATAAACATGCTTAGTTCCACGTGAAACAAAAGATTCAAATTAACAACTTAAATAATTAATTATGAGCAAAGAAACGCTGATAAAGCACATTAGAAATGTGGAAGACTTTCCCATTCCGGGAATCTTATTCCGGGATGTAACAACCCTATTTAAAGACCCGAAAGATTTGCAGGAGCTATCAGACATCTTGTACAATATGTATAAAGATAAAGGCATTACAAAAGTTGTAGGAATAGAATCCCGCGGTTTTATAATGGGTCCTATCTTAGCAACCAGATTGAATGCCGGATTCGTTCCAATCCGCAAACCGGGAAAGTTGCCTTGTGAAACATTAGAAGAAAGCTACGATAAAGAATATGGGAAAGACACCATTCAGATTCACAAAGACGCATTAAATAAAAATGATGTTATCTTGGTACATGACGATCTTTTGGCAACAGGAGGCACCATGGAAGCGGCTTATAAACTAGTGAAGAAATTTAATCCAAAAGATGTTTATATAAACTTTCTAATAGAGCTGAAGGATTTAAACGGACGGGATATATTCAGTAAAAATGCAAAAATAGACGCCGTACTATCTTTATAATTAAAGACAGCAAAGAGAAAGCATTTAATAATAGAAGGTCAAAACAATCTTCATATTATTTACATTGTTATCCGGAGCGCAGACGAAAGTTCATATTCCTTTCACTGCGCTCCAAATAAAAGAATAAAACTGTTTTCTACATGGGAAATGAGGAACTAAATACAAACGATTACCTGAAAGGAATAGTAAACAACCTTCCTTCCGGTCCGGGAATTTACCAATATCTTAATGCAGAAGGAAGCATTATTTATGTAGGAAAAGCCAAAAATCTAAAGCGTAGAGTTTCTTCATACTTCAACAGAGAACATGAACCCGGTAAAACGCGGGTATTGGTAAGCAAAATAGCAGATATACGCTATATTGTGGTAAAGACAGAAGAAGATGCTCTCCTGCTTGAAAACAATTTAATAAAGAAGTACAAGCCAAGATACAATGTACTGCTAAAGGACGACAAGACATATCCTTCTATTTGCATCAGCAACGAATACTTTCCGAGGATATTCAAGACAAGGAAAATCATTCGAAACGGTTCTAATTATTATGGTCCATACAGCCACATGCCTTCGTTGAATGCATTATTGGACTTAATAAAGCACCTCTACCCTTTGCGAACCTGCCATTTGGCACTAACTCCGGAGAATATCCGTGCAGGAAAGTTCAACGTATGTCTCGAATATCATATCAAAAACTGTTCCGGCCCATGTATAGGTCTTCAATCACATGAAGAATACATGAAGAACATTACCGAAATCAAAGAGATACTAAAGGGTAACACACAGGATATAAGTAAGACTCTGCTTCAAAGGATGCAGGATTTGGCCGTTGATTTAAAGTTTGAAGAAGCACAAAAAGTGAAAGAGAAGTACGATTTAATCGAGAATTATCGCGCTAAATCCGAAGTTGTAAGCTCTATTCTTCACAATATCGATGTATTTTCGATTGCAGTAGAAGGTAGCTCTGCCTATATTAACTATCTGCACATCACAAACGGTTGCGTGAATCAAGCATTCACTTTCGAGTATAAAAAACGGTTGGAAGAGACAAAAGAAGAGCTTCTCGCACTCGGCATCATTGAAATGAGAGAACGCTATAAGAGCCTTTCACGTGAAATAATCGTTCCCTTTGAGGTAGATATGGAGTTAAAAGACGTAACATTCACTATCCCTCAAAGAGGCGAGAAAAAGACACTGCTGGACCTGTCTTTGCTTAATGTAAAACAATATAAGGTAGACCGCCTGAAACAACAGGAAAAGCTCAATCCGGAACAACGAAGCGTACGCTTGATGAAAGAGATTCAAGAAGAATTGCATTTGGCAAAATTACCCGTACAAATCGAATGTTTTGACAATTCAAACATACAGGGAAGCGATGCAGTTGCTGCTTGTGTGGTCTTTAAAAAGGCTAAACCATCTAAAAAGGACTACCGGAAATACAACATCAAAACAGTTGTCGGACCGGATGATTATGCTTCCATGCAGGAAGTGGTGAGAAGGCGTTATAAACGCGCTATTGAAGAGGGTTCCACCCTACCCGACCTCATTATAACAGACGGTGGAAAAGGGCAAATGGAGGTGGTAAGACAAGTTGTAGAAGACGAATTGCATCTTAATATTCCTATTGCCGGATTGGCAAAAGACAACCGGCATCGCACATCAGAGCTTCTTTTCGGTTTTCCTCCTCAAACAATCGGATTGAGACAGACAAGCCCCCTATTCCGTTTATTGACACAGATACAGGACGAAGTACACCGCTTTGCCATAACTTTCCATAAAGACAAACGAAGCAAACGCCAGACAAAATCTGCTTTAGATGACGTAAAAGGCATCGGGGAAAAGACAAAAACAATGCTTCTGAAAGAGTTCAAAAGCGTAAAGCGTATTAAAGAAGCATCACTTGAAGCACTCTCCCGCGTTGTCGGTGAAGCAAAAGCCAAAATTATACAAGAAAACCTGAAAGATTGACAGTTTATTTTTAACTTTGTAGTATTAATTCCTATCAAGTTCTGCTGATAATCAGGAGCAACAGGAATAATAAATCGAATTGAATCATGAGAGTAGTTATACAACGGGTAAGCAAGGCATCGGTCACCATCAACGGAATATGCAAATCGGCAATCCAACAAGGATTTATGATTCTAGTAGGCATTGAAGATGCTGATAATCAAGAAGATATAGATTGGCTATGCAAGAAGATAGTAAATCTACGTGTTTTTGACGATGAAAACGGAGTCATGAATAAATCCATCTTAGACGCAGGAGGTGACATACTGGTAATCAGCCAGTTTACTCTGCACGCATCCACAAAGAAGGGGAACCGCCCTTCTTATATACGGGCTGCCAAACCGGAAATCTCCGTCCCTCTTTATAACACCTTTTGCAGTGAATTAAGCATAGCACTCGGCAAAGAAGTGAAAACAGGAGAATTCGGTGCCGACATGAAAGTTGAACTTTTAAATGACGGTCCTGTTACTATCATAATGGACACTAAAAACAAAGAATAATGACACTGAAAGAAGCACAAGAAGAAGTAGATAAATGGATTAAAACCTATGGGGTACGCTATTTCAGCGAACTTACAAATATGGCCGTGCTGACAGAAGAAGTAGGTGAACTGGCACGTGTAATCGCCCGGAAATATGGCGACCAATCTTTCAAGAAAGGAGAAGAATGTAACCTTGCAGATGAGATGACCGACGTGCTATGGGTGCTTCTTTGCCTTGCCAACCAAACCGGAGTGGATCTGACCGAAGCGTTCCAACGAAACCTCGAAAAGAAAACAAAGAGAGATAAAGAAAGACATATAAACAATCCTAAACTTACAGAAAATGGAAAAGCATGAGCATGTACATGAAGAAAAAAGTAAGTATGAAGTTGCTTTAAGCAAATATAATACAAACTTGAATGACGATGAAGTAAAAGCAAAAGTAGCCGAACTCATCGAGAAAAAAGTACCTGAAAACAATACGGAAGAAGTAAAAAAACTCCTCTTCCACTGTATAGACCTCACTACCCTGAACACAACGGATACAGAGGAACACGTGATGCAATTCACTGAAAAAGTAAACCTGTTCGTTGATAAATATCCGGATTTGGACAATGTAGCAGCCATCTGTGTTTATCCCAATATGGCAGGAATTGTCAGCGACACACTGGAAGCCGATGACGTAAAAATAGCCGCCGTATCCGCAGGATTTCCTTCTTCACAAACGTTCATTGAAGTAAAGGTAGCAGAAACGGCATTAGCCATCAGCGAAGGGGCGAATGAGATAGATATAGTGATTTCCGTAGGTAAATTCCTTAGCGGAGACTATGAAACCATGTGCGACGAAATAGAAGAACTAAAAGAAGTATGCAAGGACAGACACATGAAAGTAATCCTTGAAACAGGAGCTTTAGGAAGTGCCTCAAACATCAAAAAGGCTTCTATCCTATCCATGTATGCAGGCGCGGATTTCATTAAAACATCGACAGGAAAACAACAGCCTGCCGCCACACCCGAAGCCGCCTACGTAATGTGCGAAGCTATCAAAGAATATCATCAGCTGACAGGGAGAAAAATCGGTTTTAAACCGGCAGGAGGACTCAATACCGTTCACGACGCATTGGTTTACTATACCATCGTAAAGGAAGTATTAGGTCAGGAATGGCTGAACAACGAACTGTTCCGTCTAGGCACAAGCCGTTTGGCCAACCTTCTATTATCCGACATATTAGGCGAAGAAACCAAGTTCTTTTAGACTTTCAAAAAAGTGCCTTCACTTTATTCAACTGATAATCAAGCATAAAGGGTGAAAGCGTGATAAGGTGAAGGCCGTTTAAACTAAATTCGTTAATAGCTGAATCAGCAGAATAAACCAATCAAAAACGCCTAAGGGAGTGATGCCAAACGCTCCCGTAGCTGTAAGCTATCGCTCCCTTAAGCGTCAGTCAACGCTCCCTTGAGTGATAGACAACGCTCCCTTAGGCGATTTCAAATGACCTTGATGTTTTTAAAATCATCAGGTTGATTTAAAAAAACATCGAGATGATTGTAGACAAACATACGGTCGATCGTAAGCAAACGTACGGTCCTTTGTCTACGAACTCCTATCGTTTGCCCACAATCGACCGTATGCTGAAAAACAGCCATTCCATCATAACCAATCCGCCCTCATAGATAAAGAGAAAGCCACAACAATCGGATATATACTTCTATATAAAATGCTTTAAGAAAGAATAAATAAAATGTAGGTAAAGATTTGAATCTTTTATCTATCTTTGCAGCGATTTATCATCAAGAGACAGATGCTAAATCGTTATATTAGAGAACGTTTCTTTTATTATCTTTTCTGCGGAATTCGGCAAAAATTCAATTTATGTGAAGATAATAAGCAAACGAGTCTCACGCACTTACATATATATACTTGTTATATATAGGCATTGAGCGTGAGACTGTTGCTTATACCTACATAAAGGCTTGCCGAAGCCCCGCAGAGGATATGAAGTAGCAGTCCTCACGCTCTTTTTATTAATCTATAAATGACAAGCAAGTATGAGCAAAAAGCGGGAAAATTCTCAAAGCACAAATGCGGAAATAAGAAAGATTGCATTATCCATCAGTTATCCTCTTGCCATAGAATTAGGATTCGACACAGAACAACTATCCACAGGATGGGACACGGAAGAAGCACGGGAATACTTACTGAAGAAATGGAACATAAAAGAAAGGGATTTGGCAAAAGAACTGCTGCATTACATTGAGCAAGAAGGAGAAAGAGCCACCTATCAAATAATCTTACCCTACTTTTTACTTGCAGAGGATAAAGAAAACAGAAAAAAAATACTGGAGGAGCGATACATGGCAATAGACCGTTTTATCCGGTATTCCGATAATCTGTCAGACTGCTTACCCTGTTTAAAAGATACCGGCATATTCTCACCCAAAAAATCAGATTATGAACGCGGAACACTGGCATGGGATATGGCACTGCTGGTAACCATAGCAAGAATCTCTTTCGATGCAAAATACATAGAAGAAAAAGAAGCCTTGCAATATATCGATACCGCCTATGAGCACTGCCGGAGAACATTTAGAAACTGGAACGAAATAGGCAAAAGTTTTGTTCTTGGAGAGGCCATGCGAAAAGGAAACGACCTGTCCTTTGCCAAGACATTAGTCCTTATACAGATTGCCCTGACACAAGACAACGGAATTTGGAATAACGATTCTTTCAAGAACGATACTCCATAAAACAAAAGGGAATTTATTAAGGAAGAACGTTTATTTCACGCGATTGACTACATAGTCCAAATAGCAAAACAGCGCATCTCTCACAGCGATATTCTTAATATCGGCAATCAAATCTTTTGCACGGTCTTTGTACGCCATCATAGTGCTTTTTGCATAATCTATACCGCCATTTTGCTTGGTATATTCAATTAAACGTGCGATTTCGTCGCCTGTCACCTCACCGGATTTTACCTTTATTGCCAAACGAAACGCATCTGCATCCTGAGTGGAGTTTAAAGCATAAATGGCAGGAAGCGTCAACTTCCCTTCACGCATATCATTACCCGTAGGTTTCCCAATCTCAAGACTGTCATAATAATCAAAGATATCATCCTTAATCTGAAAACAGATACCTACGTATTCACCGAACAAACGGGCCATTTCCACTTCCTCCGGAGAAGCATCCACCGATAATGCGGCAGCTTTAGTGCAAGCAGCGAAAAGAGCAGCTGTTTTCTTACGGATCACATCAAAATATACATTTTCATCGAGTGTAGCATTGCTTACATTCGATAATTGCAGAATCTCACCTTCAGAAAGATCCTGGCCCAAACAGGCGATAACCTCTACAATCTCCTCATTTGAAGTACGACTGGCATGCATCAAACAAGTAGCAAGCAAATAATCACCTACCAACACCGATATCTTATTATTATAAATAGCATTAACAGAGGCTTGTCCGCGGCGCTTATCGCTTTCATCAACCACATCATCGTGTACCAGACTTGCCGTATGCAACAATTCCAGAGCAACAGCCGAATGATAAGTAGCATTCTTCGCTTTCCCGAAAAGTTTGGCAATCAGCAACACAAGAATCGGGCGCATCATCTTCCCTCCTCTTTGTTTGATATGAGTTAATACCTGATTAAGCAAAGGATTAGAACTAACTAAAGAACGCTCGAAAAGAGCTTTGAATTGTTCCAATTCTTCGGCAACAGGAGACGCTATCGCAGACAGTTTATCCATATAAATACAATTTAGGCACAAAAGTAATAATAAAACGTTTAATACGGCATTTTTTTGTACTTTTACCGTTGAAAAAACTAAAGAATATAGTAATAATGGAGAAACTTTTCTTACTGGATGCTTATGCACTCATATACAGAGCATACTATGCTTTCATCAAAAATCCCAGAATCAACTCGAAAGGATTCAATACTTCTGCCATCCTCGGCTTTGTAAATACGCTTGAAGATGTGCTGAAAAAGGAGAACCCATCACATATAGGAGTGGCTTTCGACCCTGCCGGCCCTACTTTCCGGCATGTTGCCTTTGAACAATATAAAGCGCAACGGGAAGAAACTCCGGAAGCAATCCGGCTCTCCGTACCTATTATAAAAGAAATCATCAATGCTTACCGCATTCCTATTCTCGAAGTTCCGGGCTACGAAGCCGACGACGTTATCGGCACACTTGCCACCGAAGCCGGCAAACGAGGCATACAAACCTATATGATGACACCGGACAAGGACTACGGTCAGTTAGTGTCCGACAATGTTTTCATCTACCGACCTAAATACGGAGATAAAGAATTTGAAGTAATGGGAGTCGAACAAGTGAAAGCTAAGTTCGACATTCAGTCACCCTCTCAAGTCATCGATATGCTCGGACTCATGGGAGATGCTTCCGACAATATTCCGGGATGTCCGGGTGTGGGAGAAAAAACCGCACAAAAATTAATCGCCGAATACGGCAGCATTGAAAACTTGCTGGAACATGTGGAAGATTTAAAAGGTGCACTTCGTACTAAAGTAGAAAATAATAAAGAGATGATTACTTTCTCCAAATTTCTTGCAACCATTAAAATAGATGTTCCCATCGAATTGAAAATGGAAGAACTGGTAAGAGAGCAAGCGGATGAAGAAGCACTCCGAAAAATTTTCGAAGAGATGGAATTTCGTACCTTAATTGAACGCATACTCAAAACAGAGAAAAAACAATCCGTCAATGCTCCCACTCAAGGCAATCTCTTTGATTTATTTGCGGACGAGGGCACAGTTGAAGAAAAATATTCAAATCTCGCACGTTTAGAAACGTTAAACTACGACTATCAACTCATTGATACAGAAGAAAAAAGAAGTGAATTACTACAAAAGTTACTTACAAAAGAAATTCTCAGTCTAGATACGGAGACAACAGGTACAGACCCAATTACTGCAGAATTAGTAGGAATGAGCTTTAGCTATGCGGAAAATCAGGCATACTATGTACCCGTCCCGGCAAATCGTGAAGAAGCTATAAAAATCGTTAACGCATTTCGTCCGGTATTCGAAAATGAGAAATCGATAAAGGTCGGTCAAAATATTAAGTACGATTTGTTGATGTTGCAAAATTATGGTGTCGAGCTAAAAGGAAAACTATTCGACACAATGGTAGCCCACTATGTTCTCCAACCGGAACTCAGGCATGGAATGGATTACCTTGCCGAAATCTATTTAAAATATGATACGATCAAAATAGAAGAACTCATCGGAAGCAAAGGAAAGAATCAAGGCAATATGCGAGACCTTGCGCCCGAACAAGTCTACAAATATGCTTGTGAAGATGCGGATATCACATTGAAACTAAAAAACATACTGGAGGATGAACTACGAAAGAACGGCGCAGAAGATTTATTCTACAACATAGAAATGCCGCTCGTACCGGTTCTCGCCTACATGGAACGTAATGGTGTACGCCTCGATACCGGAGCTTTACAGCAATCTTCGGAACACTTCACAAAGAAGATGAACGAGATAGAACAGGAAATCTATACACTTGCCGGAGTAGAGTTCAACATCAGTTCTCCCAAGCAAGTGGGCGAAATTCTGTTTGAGAAGCTCAAAATCATCGAAAAAGCCAAGAAAACCAAATCCGGTCAGTATTCCACTTCAGAAGAAGTCTTGGAAAGCCTGAGGGGAAAGCATCCGGTTATAGAAAAGATATTGGATTACAGAGGATTAAAAAAGCTGCTGAGTACCTACATAGATGCCCTACCCTTATTGATTAATCCTAAGACAGGTAAAATTCATACCTCGTTCAATCAAACGATTACCGCCACCGGGCGTTTGAGTTCCAGCAATCCGAACCTTCAAAATATTCCTATCCGGGATGAGAACGGCAAGGAAATCCGTAAGGCTTTCATACCGGAAGATGGTTGTTTGTTCTTTTCTGCCGATTACTCACAGATAGAACTTCGCATCATGGCGCACTTGAGTGAAGACAAGAATATGATCGATGCTTTCCTTTCCGGTTATGATATCCATGCGGCAACTGCTGCCAAAGTTTATAAAATAGACATCAATGATGTGACCCGAGAGCAACGCAGCAAGGCAAAAACCGCTAATTTCGGTATCATCTACGGCATTTCGGTGTTCGGTCTGGCAGAACGTATGGGTGTAGACCGCAAAGAAGCCAAAGAGCTGATAGACGGCTATTTTGAAACTTATCCGGACGTAAAAAGATACATGGATAAAAGCATAGAGGTGGCCCGTGAAAACGGCTATGTGGAAACCATCTTCCACCGCAAACGCTTCCTTCCCGACATCAATTCACGAAACGCCATTGTGCGGGGATATGCCGAACGCAACGCGATTAATGCACCGATTCAAGGAAGTGCCGCAGATATAATCAAAGTGGCAATGATACGAATTTACGAACGCTTCAAACGGGAGAATATAAAGTCGAAGATGATTCTGCAAGTACATGATGAATTGAACTTCAGTGTCTATCCGGAAGAAAAAGAGATGGTAGGCCGCATCGTTATCGAAGAAATGGAGAATGCTTATAAAATGCACGTTCCTTTAAAAGCCGATTGCGGTTGGGGCACAAACTGGCTTGAAGCACATTAATTCCATGCCGGGCAGAATAATGAAATACATCGCTGTCCAGTTCGGTAATCCGCATGGATTCGGCGGACAGATATCCACTTTTATCATGAATTGCCTCAATATGAGGCAATATCATGCAGTGGAAAGATTACTGCTCATTGAACCCGGAAATAAAATACTGGATATTGGTTTCGGCAACGGATATCTCATCAGATATCTGAACAGGAAATATCCATCTACCCAACTATATGGTATCGACATTTCAGAAGATATGCTGAGAACGGCACTCCAAAAGAGTCACGAGGCCATCTCAAACGGGAATATGCATCTGACCATTGCCGATGTTGTTTCTTTACCTTTTGAAAACGAAAGCTTTGAAAGGATTTATACGGTTAATACACACTATTTCTGGTCGGACATAGACAAAGGATTGCAGGAAATCAGACGGGTGATGAAACCGGACGCATTGTTCCTTATCGTAGGTCACTACAAAAAATATCTGGATAGACTGCCCATTGCCAAATATAACTTCAAGAAGTATGAAATAGAAGAGATTGAAGTTCTACTTCAAAAGAACGGATTGGTATTAGAAAGAAACATCTGCATTGAAAAATACAAGTCCTATTGCCTGACAATCCGAAAAAAGTAATCCGCTTCTCCTGACAACACGCCTTTATCTCCCTGTAAATTAAAGTCCATCAACCTTATTATATAACACAACACGGCAGGTTACAGTATAGAAGAGCCGGCTGTCTTTTCCTTTCATAAACCCTAACTTTTCCAAGTAAAATAATCGTTTTATTTAATTACTCAGGCAAACTATAAGTACATCAAGCCTCTTAAATCTAAAAAATATTTAAATAACTATCATAATAACACCACAATAAAATATAATCTCTACCTTTGCACCGCAAAACAAAACAAGGTACGCAATAACCAGATTATTTTAGCATCATAATGATAGTTACAATCTAAAATAAGAGTACATTTTTCTCTCTCTACATAACCTAACAATAAAAATTGGAAATTCCCTATTCGTCTGTCCATTACATGGAAACCAACAGATGGAAAGGGAAATTTTCTTTAGATACACTCCGTCCCCGTCTCCCGCTATCCGGCAAATCGAACTTACTATTATTCAATAAAACAGAACTATCTACTGCAGTAACCATTGTATCCGGTGTAGAATGTCCGGATGCCGGGATGGTATGGTTACAACGCTTCGTCACGATCACCTCATGCACTACCGGAACTTCTTTATATACCGTATCCACACAACGCTCCGTAACAATGACCGTATCCACTTTTGCTATCAATGAATCTTTATCCGACCGTCCTTCGGGAATGAACCAACCAATAAAAACGCCAACCACACAAGCTGCAGCCAATTTCCATAAAGAAAAAGTAAAACGAGACAACGGTGCAACATTACGCCTGTCTATTTCAGATTCCAGCTCTGCAAAAGGTTTCGGCCTCATCTCGCGGTTTTCTTGCTCCATTAAGACCTTGGAACGTTCCAATATCCGCTTCACATTTGGAAATTCTTCCAGTTTTTCTAATTCATTATCTTCCATAATTCTCTAATTTTTCAAGTTATAAACTGCCATTGCCTGAGAAAGGAACTTCAAAACATAATGAAGTCTTGACTTCACCGTACCTTCCGGACAAGATAATATCCGCGCAATTTCGGGAATAGAAAGCTCTTCTTCATAACGTAATGCAAACACCGCAATCTGTTCCGATGTAAGTTTTCGAAGATTCTCTTTCAATTTCATATCAAACACCAAACGGTCATGATAAAGCTCATATTCAGGTTCAACAGACGGAGCCGGAGAAGCATTCAATTCGGCTTCATGAGCTTCTACCACCTCCTTATGACGATATTCATTCTTGCAAAGATTGTATGCCATCGCAAACACCCATGATGAAAAGGTACGACTGTGCTCAAAATGAAGCCGCTGTTCATAGACTTTAAGAAACAGTTCCTGAGTAAAATCCTCTGCTTTTGCCGTATCATAACCCAGCATCCTGAAGAAGAACCCTTGCAAGCGACGGGCATAACGGGTATATAACTCCTCAAAAGCCCGTATATCGTCCTTTGTCACCAACCGCATAAGTTCCTCATCAGATGCCGAATCAATCTCCATTTGTGTATGTTTCATCCTTCAAATCTATGCAATCCAAATAACTTTGCCTAACGCTATCACTTTCAAAATCGGTCTCTCCTATAATACCATGCAGGATATTATATAATTTGGTGTAATTATTGCGGTCTCCACTCTGTTTATAAAACGCCAGCAGTGAATGAAAACACGGCACATAATTCAAAGTAAAAGAACTGACGGAAGCGCCATAACTATCCGGAATAAATGTTTCTCTTACATAATCCATCAGATAAACCTCTTCGAAATTACGCTTTGTCACTGCCATATTATCATATAATTCTTTGGAATATCTAAATACAAGCCCTTCGGCATAAAGGCTGTCTTTGAGGAAATCATAATCGGCTGACCGAAAAGTTGTTGAGAAGTAGACAGGACATTCCGTATGCTTGATAAAATGATTGAGCACCGCCCGATAAGCCTCATGCCAATCTTTATAATCCTTATTCAATTCTTCTTTTTTTATGCTAAACAGAGGAATACCCAACTCCTTTTCCAAACCTTCAACATAGGTATCACAAAGCAAAAAGCTCAGACAAATAATTTTTTTATCTTTAAACAATCCTTTTCCATGCTGTAATAAAAGTTTAGAAAAGACCGAAGCGTCGCCATTCGTGAAAATAATCCCTTTATCCTCCATCCCGGACAGTTCATTATAGCTGTAGTTCATCAATGACGGGGAGTATTCACCGCTCTCATACCACTTCCTGCACGTCTCGGAAAGCAATGAGTCATTTCTGGAAATCATCAGGTACGCCACATAATCAGGATAACGGGAAACATCATCAGGACGCATGGAAATCGCCTTCGCCATATATCCGCCATATGCTAAATCCCCGGCATGATATACGTATTTCATCAGATTGAAAGTAAACGTATTCGGGATTGCTCTTTCCATTTGCGCTATAATATCACCCAGCTTCGTATTAATCTCCGTACTGCTTTTGTCCGAACCGGACATCTCCAAACTATATCGGGTAGCCCGGTAATAGTTTTCCCATGCTTCTTCATTCTTACGATTCTTCTTAATCTCTTTATTCCATGCATCCGCCTGTTTCTCATACCAATCGGAATCATGTCTTTCTTTTACGGGAGAAACGACTTTCTCTGCCTGCTGAGCAAGGCCCAACTGTGCCAAAAGCCAGCACAAAGTAAATATTGTAACGGTCAATGTTCTCATTTTTATACGATTTTAGACTATGAATATAAAGAACGTTCTGATAAAGCATACACTCCTATCAGGCAAACGTTCAAAGAAAATCGGATTATTTTGCAAGATACTTATTTCTTGATATAGCTCAAGCCTCATAATCCATGTATTTGATACTTTTGCACGCAATTTTGTTTTATAGAAATGAAAAAGAGTCTTATTGCATTGGCATTCGGAACACTCGGCTTGGGAATAGCCGAATTTGTCATGATGGCTATACTCCCCTATGTAGCCAAAGATTTACATGTCAGTATCCCTACGGCAGGACATTTGATTTCTGCCTATGCGTTGGGCGTATGCGCCGGAGCCCCCATGCTCACCCTTGCGCGTAAACTTCCGCTGAAGAATATATTACTGGGATTGGTTGCCCTGATGATGATTGGAAATACCTGTGCCGCCTTCTCTCCCAACTTTTGGACAATGATAGGAGCACGTTTCATATCCGGATTACCCCATGGAGCGTATTTCGGAGTAGCCTCCATCGTTGCCGAAAAGTTGGCAGATAAAGGGAAAGGTTCGGAAGCTGTTTCCATCATGATAGCCGGTATGACAGTGGCAAATCTGTTCGGTGTGCCTCTCGGAACATCCCTCAGCACGATGCTTTCATGGCGACTGACTTTTCTGCTTGTAGGTGTATGGTGCATTATCGTGCTGTATTATATATGGAAATGGGTGCCTCAAGTGGAAGGTCTGCCTGATACCGGATTCAAAGGACAGTTCCGCTTTATGAAAACCACCGCTCCGTGGCTTATACTCGGCGCCACTATGTTTGGCAACGGCGGGGTATTTTGTTGGTACAGCTACATCAATCCATTGCTGACAAAAGTATCCGGTTTCTCTGCCGAAAGTATTACTTTATTAATGGTATTGGCAGGATTCGGTATGGTAGTAGGTAATTTAATAGGAGGACGCCTGTCGGATAGATACACACCCGGACGTGTAGCGGCTACAACACAAATCATTATCTGTTTTGCATTGCTTTCCATCTTCTTTGCAGCCCGTACAGACTGGCTCACAGCATTGTTAATGTGTCTTTGTACTACCGGACTATTTGCCGTTTCCAGTCCCTTGCAAATATCCATCATCCACTTCGCAAAAGGTGGCGAATTGCTCGGTGCAGCTTGCATTCAGGTTGCTTTCAACTTAGGCAATGCTATCGGCGCTTTCATCGGAGGATTACCGTTGGAAGCAGGTTTGGGATACCAGTATCCGGCATTGATTGGTGCTCCGCTCACGTTTGTCGGCTTTGTCTTAATGATTATATTCTTCAAGAAATACGAACGGAAAGCAATAGAATAATTCGGATATATTGAGAAAAGAGCCTATCTTTGCAAACTGGAATAAACGATAATATATAAAACAACTGATATAATGAGTTTACAATGTGGTATTGTCGGACTCCCGAACGTAGGGAAATCGACTCTTTTCAACTGCTTATCCAATGCAAAGGCGCAAGCCGCCAACTTTCCGTTTTGTACTATCGAACCGAATGTCGGTGTTATTACCGTACCGGACGAACGCCTTAATAAACTTGCAGAGCTTGTACATCCCGGACGTATTGTACCGACAACAGTGGAAATAGTAGACATCGCCGGACTTGTAAAGGGAGCAAGCAAAGGTGAAGGACTTGGAAATAAGTTTCTTGCCAATATTCGGGAAACGGATGCCATTATTCACGTATTACGCTGCTTTGACGATGACAACGTAACTCATGTGGACGGTAGCGTCAATCCGGTTCGCGACAAAGAAATCATTGACTACGAACTCCAGTTGAAAGACTTGGAAACCATTGAAAGCCGTATTCAAAAGGTACAGAAACAGGCTCAAACCGGTGGCGACAATACCGCAAAGCAAACTTATGATATTCTGGTTAAGTATAAAGAAGCCTTAGAACAAGGTAAATCCGCCCGTACCGTGCAATTCGAAACCAAAGACGAGCAGAAGATTGCCAAGGAACTTTTCTTGCTGACTTCCAAACCTGTGCTTTATGTATGCAATGTGGATGAAAGCAGCGCAGTAAGCGGAAATAAATACGTTGAAGCGGTACGTGAAGCCATTAAAGAGGAAAATGCCGAGCTGCTTGTTGTAGCAGCTAAAACGGAAGCGGATATTGCAGAACTGGAGACTTATGAAGACCGCCAGATGTTCCTTCAGGAGGTTGGATTAGAGGAATCCGGAGTAGCGAGACTTATCAAGTCCGCTTATCATCTTCTTAATCTGGAAACATTCCTCACTGCCGGTGAAATGGAAGTAAAAGCATGGACTTACCATAAGGGCTGGAAAGCCCCGCAATGCGCCGGAGTAATCCATACAGACTTCGAGAAAGGTTTTATCCGTGCAGAGGTTATCAAATACGAAGACTTTATCAAATACGGTTCTGAAGCTGCGGTACGCGAAGCAGGGAAAATGGGCGTCGAAGGTAAGGAATACGTAGTACAAGACGGAGACATCATGCACTTCCGATTCAATGTATAGACCAATAAACACAATAAAAGAACAACAATATGAGCAGTTTACTAAATTTCATCGTATGGAATCCCGATCCGGAAATGTTTTCCCTGTTCGGTATCAGTATCCGCTATTATTCAATCATGTGGGCTATCGGACTGGGACTGGCTTACTACATCGTACGTTGGCTCTACAAAGACCAGAGAATCCCGGAAAAGCTCTTTGATCCGTTGTTTTTTTATTGCTTCTTCGGTGTTCTCATCGGTGCGCGTCTAGGACATTGTATCTTCTATGACTGGGATTATTATTCTTCACATATAGCAGAAATGATATTGCCCGTAAAATTTACCGACACCGGAATGCAGTTTACCGGATATCAGGGACTTGCCAGTCATGGCGGAACAATAGGACTTATCGTTGCCCTGTGGCTATATGTACGCAAAACAAAGCTGAATTTCATCGACGTCTTGGATAACATAGCTATCGCAACCCCTGCCACGGCTTGCTTTATCCGTTTAGGAAACCTGATGAATTCTGAAATCGTAGGTAAGGTAACAGACGTGCCATGGGCATTTATCTTTCCGCGTGAAGGCATGGAACCACGCCATCCGGCACAACTTTACGAAGCACTCGCCTATCTTCTGTTCTTCTTCATAGAAATCTATCTATATAAGAAATACAAAGATAAACTGCATCGCGGTTTCTTCTTCGGACTGTGCCTGACGCTGATCTTCACATTCCGTTTCTTCATAGAGTTCTTAAAAGCTCCTCAGGAAGCATTTGAGGCAGATATGATGTTTAATATGGGACAATGGCTCAGCATCCCCTTTGTCATTCTGGGAGTAGCCTGTATGCTCTACGGAAAACGCTTGGATAAAGTGGGTAAACCAAAAGGAAAACTTTAATCATCCGACAAGACATTCCAATCGTTCAGGCATGGAAATCCATTCGTTTCACCATGCCTGAACGACAGGATGAGCCGGGAGAAACGATTCAACCCTCCCGAAGAATATTTAATCCCTCCTTATCCCCTATCAAATCGTAAGGGAAGTAAAAGAAATAAGAAAGAATATTATACTCTCATCTTTCAAAATGATTTCCTAAAAAATAATATATTTGTAGAAGGTATAATAAACAGTATTCCATTAATTATCAGTGCATTAATTTTTTATTTGTAGTAGCAGAAACAGATAAAAACACCTGTTTGTAGGAGCAAATAAGCCCTTTGATTTTGCACATAATTCTTTGTGTTTGATAAATTTGTGTCTGAAAAATACGTATGTATCACTCTAACACCAATCTATTATGAAAGCAAAATTCTTCTCCTTAACAGCAGTCATTATTTTTACTGCTATCGTTTCTGCTTTTGCAACCTCACCGGGAAATGAACTCCCTGTGGTAAAAACAACTACAAAGGGATATGCAATGGAGTTATCCAATAATCCCGGAATCTTCTGTTTCGATATTAAAACTCCCAATAAACCGGAAATGTATTTCCCGCTAGAAGACAACGAAATAGCAAGTGCCGGTACTTATGCCAATGGAAAGTATTATACAATGATACTTAACAAGGAGCAAAAACCTCTCGGTATATATACATACAACCTGAAAACAGGAGACAGAAACCTGTTAAGGGATATGTCTGACGCTACTTCCTTTTTCCTTGACATGACTTATGACTATACCACCTCAACCTTATACGCAATATGGGAAAATTGGCCAAATACTACTCTGATTAAAGTAAATACAGAAAATGGAGAGCCCACTCTCATAAAAGACATACCAAACTCTTCTATCTATGCTATAGCAGCAAGCCCGGAAGGAATACTCTATGCGATGTCTTCAAGAGGAGATTTATACACCGTAGATAAAAATGACGGAACACTGACAGAACTTTTCTCAACAAATACTTATACCGATAATTTCCAATCAATGGACTTCGACCACAACAGCGGACGATTATATTGGACGTATCAAACCTGGAGCGGAAAGTTCTTCAATGAAATTGATTTAGAGAAAAAAGAAGTTAGAATGATCAATTCTTTCCCCAGTAACTATTTGGTGGGCGGATTATATATGGCTTTTACTAATGCCGTTCCTGAAAGTCCTAAAACGATTGATGACTTAAAAATCAAAGTAAATGAAAGTTTAGCTCCGGTGTTAAGTTGGACTAACCCAAGCAAAACACTCGATAATAAAGACCTTAATAACCTTTCTTATGCAGAAATCTATCGAAACGATACATTAATACATAAACTAACAAACATAACAAAAGGCTCTTCATCCGAATGGACAGACACCTCCGCTCCGAATCAAACGAATAAATATAAAGTCATAACTTATACGTCCGATAACAACGAAAGTATTCCCGCATGGATTTCTATTTTCGCCGGACGAGACGTACCTGCTGCCCCGAATAATGTAGTGGCGACAAAATTAAGCACTACAAGTGCTTCAATCAGTTGGGAAGCGCCGACCACCGGATTAAACAACAGTTGGTTTGATAAGGAGTCATTAGCTTATAAAGTTGTACGTAAACCTGATAACACAACACTGATAAACGGCACAAAAGAGACATCTTACACAGACGAAAACGTAACAAGTTTCTCCAATTATAGCTATCAAATCATTGCTATCAACGCTGATGGTGAAGGAGGTAGCGCAATATCAAATTCCGTAGCTTTAGGAGAAAGTATTCAAATGCCATTCTCATCACCATTGGACACAGAAGAGGATTTTAATTTATGGACAGTATTCAATAGAGATGAAAAAGAAGAAAGCTGGAAATTCGGAAAAACGGATTATTCAAAAGACGGAGCAGAATCACGGACTGATAAAACGAACTGGACCCCAACAAATAATTGGTTAGTATCTCCTCCTTTAGCACTCGAAAAAGGCAAAATATATGAATTATCATTCAAAGCAAATACTGCTTATTATGATACAGAACAACTAAGAATTACGTTAGGCAAAGAAATAGAACCGGAAGCACAAACTATTATCGTACAAGATCTGGAAATAAAGTCATATTATGGCACTGTACTCTATGTCACATTACCTGCATTGGAAGAAAGCGGTAAATACTATTTAGGACTGCAACATACTTCCATTTCAAACCAAGGAATGGTACTTCATATCAACGATGTTTTGCTGAAAGAACAGGATAAAGGAGAAGTAGCAGGAACCGTTACAGACGGAACAAACCCATTGGCAAATGTTACTTTAACGCTAAGCGGACAAGAAACGTTTACTACACAATCCGATACAGAAGGCAAATATAGTTTCACAGACATCATTGCCGGAGAATATAATTTAAAAGCTACTTTGCTCGGATATGAAGAAAAAGGAACAAAGATAACCGTAACACCGCTAAAAACAACGGAAAGTAATATTACAATCACAACATTACCCCAGTACAGCGTGAATGGAAAGGTTACCGACAATGGAAATACTCCCGTTCGAGGAGCTTGGGTAACTATAAGCGGATACAATAATTACAAGACATCCACAAACGAAAACGGAGAATATACGTTTGAGAAAGTATATAAAAGCGACAATTATCAGTTAACGGTCAGAAAGAATAACTTTGAAGTAATTTCTAATCAGCCATTGCAGGTACAGGATAATGTCAGCAATGAAGTCATTAAATTAACCTATAAGAATATTCCGCCGTACTCTGTTACCACAGAAGAATCAAATACAGGAAATCAAACTATTAATTGGGAACGTCCCTTCGATACCGTAGAATATTTATATGACAACGGTACACCTAAAGGACCTTTGGGATATAACGAAGGTAGCGAATACCATATATTAGGAAATATTTTCCGTACTCCGACTACTATCCATCGCGTAAAATGGTTTACCAATAGCAGCGAAGGAAAGAAACCGTATGTTCACGTGTATATCATTGATCTTGATGAAAACGGAATGCCTACAGGCACGTTATTATTCTCCCAAAAGAATGTTCCTACAAATGACGACATATGGACTACATTTGAACTACCGGAACGAGTAAACGCTCCACGTGGTTTCATGCTGGCTCTGAGCAGTGATGGAAACGTATATTTAGCCAACGATAATAATTCTGATGTCATAGGAAAACAAATCCAATGTTTCAGTACAGACTATCGGTACCCCAATGGTTACACTTATTTCGACGCAAGAAATTGGGAAGGCGCTCTCATGCTACGGGCAGAAGGCGAAATGATAGAAGCTAGCGAACATCCGCTAAATGTAACCTACGATGTATGGAGAATGACCGAAAAAGAACAGTCTACTCCTGAAAAATGGACAAAGATAAAAGCAGGAACAACGGAATTGACAACAGTTGATGAAACGTTTGCCGATCTACCTAAAGATACATACAAATATGCCGTTAAGGCAAACTATCCGGTAGATAAGCTTACCTCTGATGCCACAATATCAGCTCCTATTTATCATAAACAATTCACAAACATCACAATGAACGTAACAACCAACTCTGTTCCGAAAGATGCAGAAGGGGCCTCTGTCAACATAGACGATAATAAAGGAAATAAGTATCAAACAACGGTATCGAATGGAAAAGCAACCTTCCAGAAAATATGGAAAGGCAATTATACTTTGACTTTAACGCAACCCGGATTTGAGAAACAGGTAACGAATCTGAATGTAACGGAGAATGACCAATATGAGTTCTCATATACGCTAATTCAGAAAAAAGCTCCTGTATCTAATATTGATATTATGGCAACAGACAAGCCGGCAGAATGGCAATTATTATGGAATCTATTCGCCAATATTGAAGACGGATTCGAAGATTCTTCTTATGAAGATTTCGAACTTAATCCGGTTGGTAATACAGGATGGCAATACGTAGATAACGACCGATACCCAACTTATGGATTTGGTGCTACAACATTCCCGAATATGCGTGAACCGATGGCTGCTATCATATTCAATTCTAATACAACCGAGCCTCCATTGGGCATTAACACAGCTCATTCCGGCCAGCGTGCTTTAGGATTCTTCGCTTCAAGAGAAACAGAAGATGAAAACGAACAAATAATTATGCACGACAGCGATGACTATTTAATCTCACCGAAACTTAATTTCCACAAAGACTTCACTTTCAGCTTCTTTGCCAGAAGTTATGACAGTGAGAACGGATTGGAAAGAATTCGTGTCGGATATTCCACCACAGATGCCCAATTAAGCAGTTTCACTTATCTGGACGAAGAGTTTATCAACGTTCCTACAGAATATACGGAATATTCTTATTCCATACCGAAAGAAGCCAAATACGTGATATTAAACAGTCATTCAAGAAGTAGTTTCTTATTGTTGGTTGATGATGTCTTTATTGGTACAGACAAGAACTTTATAACAAATCCGGAAGAAGGAAACGGTTCTTTCAAGACTTATAAAGTATATCTGGACAACAAGCTGATAACCGAAACTCAAGACAGCAAATACTTATTGACCGGACTATCATCGGGCAAGCACACTGCCGCGGTAACTAAAGTTTATAATTCAGGAGAATCAAATCCGGTATCTATCGACTTTACAGTAATAGGAGGCGATAATATCGATTATGTAAATGATGGAAATCTCATTGTTTATCTAACTCCCGAAAACAAACTGGTGATAAATGGTGATTATAAGCTGATGAGTCTATATTCTATGGCCGGAACGCCGATTATGAGTTCAGAAAATCAACCGGAAATCGATTTGAACAGATTATCGAAAGGTGTTTATATGGTATACATAACAACATTGGATAACCGCCAGTCTATCCATAAGATTATCATAAAATAGAATCTTTATTCTTAAATAAATATTTGCCATTAATCAAAATTCTCTTAATTTTGTGCAAATAAGAGAATATAATGAAAACACTTATACTATTCCTATTCCTGGCTTTATCAGAGTCAGGAATAGGTATTTTAGCACAAAATGACGACGTCGAAGCCATACTTAGAAAAGCATATGAATTAGACACGTCAAACCCTGAAGAAGCAATAAAAAATGCCCAGCAGGCATACGAAATAGGTAAAGAAAGAAACGATCCTGTCATTTGCAGCCGGGCTCTTTTCATTTACGCAAGAATAACTATGTTTGAGGGAGATTTCGACCTTGGACTAAGTTTGTGCTTCAATGCATTAAACTACTGTCCTGACGATTCCATCTCTTTACAAGCAGAAATATACAATGGCATTGGTTGGGGTTATACAAAACTAAACAATAAAGATAAAGCAATAGACTATACAGACAAGAGTTTGGAAATATATCAAGAATTATCCGATTCCATTGGCATTGCGTTGTCATACAATCATAAAGGATTTATCTACTATAATGCACAAGAATATGATAAAGCTGATTATTTCTTCAATATGGCACTTGATATTTTTAGAAAAACCAATAGCCAAAGAAATATAGCCGCCGTCATCAACAACTTATGTATGTCACCGGGCAACAGCGAAGAAAAGGTCAAACTTATACAGGAAGCTATAAAAATCAACTTATCTCTTGGAATTATCTGGTCTGTAGCCGCAAACTACAATAATCTTGGAAAACAATATTATTATTTGCACAAGTATGAGGATGCTCTGGTTGCATTGGATATGGCTAAAGAATATGCACAGAGGGTAAAAGCAAAAGATCTTTTAAGTGAAAACTATTTGCAACGCTCACATATTTATGCAGCTCAAAAAGATTATCCATTAGCTTATAGCTGCCTTCAAAAGCAAACGGAAGTCAATAAAGAGATACAATCCGAAAAGAACCTGCGGGAAATAGAACGTAAAATAACAAGTCAGCAATTGCTTAAACTAAAACAAGAGTACGAGCTTCAACAAAAGGAACATGATCTTGCCATACTACAAAAGAACTGGATAATAACATTTATTGTCATGTTACTTTGTATACTATTATTATTTGCCCGTTTTCGCTGGTTCAAAAAGAAAAAAGAACTGGAACTAATCGCCCAACAATACGAGCTAGAGCAGTCACAACGCAAAATTATGGAATTGGAAATTAAAGAAAAAGAAGAAAAGATAGGAAATATAGATCATGAACTGCAAGCTGCAAAAGAGAAGTTGGGATATATGTTATTGTTCTTAAGAAGCAGAAACGAATTGCTTGAAAAGATAAGGAATATGATCAGAGAAACCTATAAAATGGAATCGGCAGAACAACTCACATACTTGAAAAAAGTAAATACATTTATCGCACAATATCAAATAGAAGAACAGAAAGACGAATTATCCATCCAGATAGAAGAACAAAACAAAGCCTTTTCAAAACGTCTGGAAGAACGATTTCCTTGTATTACAACTGCTGAAAAGAATCTGGCTGTTTTGCTCAGAATGAACCTTTCTTCCAAAGAAATAACTCTCATTACCGGCAACTCTACCAAAACAATCAGTATGACGCGACATCGATTGAGAAAACATCTGGAATTGGCTTCCGATGAAGATATTATTGCATTTCTTCAGAAGGTTTGATTAATCCGGCTTCACGCAAATATTTAATAACAGTACGAGCAGATGTCCTGTCTCTTCTATTCTCGTTTCTATAACGTTCTAATAAATCAGGACGTTTAAATAACATTTGCTCCACATCCTCCTCATAAATCCGATTAACATTCTTAGAATCAGAAGATATTGAATAACAGACAAGCTTATCATAGACAATAGAAGCACCTACTAACCCAAAACTTGTTGCTATAAAAGCTTCTCTACTACCAACCGGCATAGAAGCAAATATTATCTTTTATAACTATAGCAAAATGCAGGAGCATATCCTGTCCCTAAACGAAAAGCCCCATTTTTTAATCCTTTACAATTAACCAAAAGCATATTCTGGTATTCGATAATACGCGCTTTTTTAAGAACCTTCTTTAAATCTTTATTTTTTGCTTCTATCTTTAAATCTCCCCCTCCAACCAAAGAATTTTCACGCACAGATACTACCAAATCTGTTATCTCATTATATTTCCCTATTACATAATCCCCATAAGTCAAATAATACTTCCCACTAGTAATAAATACAGAATCATTATCCTGAGACTTTTGTTTGGGTCTAACCGAATATTTCTCTTGAGAAAATGATGATAAACTTACACACAGAAAACAAACAACAGCATAACAAAAATACTTCATAGCTTATTTCCCTTTCACAATTTTCTTAATATCATTCAGCTTATTCAAGGCTTCAAGCGGAGTCAGGTTATTCACATCAAGATTAAGAATCTCATCACGAATCTGACAAAGGATAGGATCATCCAACTGGAAGAAGTTTAATTGCATACCTTCTCTATGCTCACTTACTTCAGATAACGGTTTAGAAATTCCCTGTTGGCGATTATCCGTTTCCAGTTGATGCAGAATATCATCGGCACGTTTTACAATGCTCTTAGGCATTCCCGCCATCTTTGCCACATGAATACCGAAAGAGTGCTCACTCCCACCCCGTTCAAGTTTACGAAGAAAAATTACTTTATTATCGACTTCTTTAACCGATACATTGTAGTTTTTAATACGGTTGAAAGATTTCTCCATTTCATTTAATTCATGGTAATGGGTAGCAAAAAGCGTTCGCGCTTTACCTTTCGGATGCTCATGGATATATTCTACAATAGCCCATGCAATAGAGATGCCGTCATACGTAGAAGTTCCACGCCCCAACTCGTCGAAAAGCACTAAACTTCTGGGAGATATATTATTCAGAATATCAGCCGCCTCATTCATCTCAACCATGAAAGTAGACTCGCCAACGGAAATATTATCACTTGCACCCACACGGGTAAATATTTTATCGACTAATCCTATGCGGGCACTCTCAGCAGGTACAAAACAGCCTATTTGAGCCAATAAGGTAATTAATGCAGTCTGCCTTAATAAAGCCGACTTACCTGCCATATTCGGACCGGTAATAATAATAATCTGCTGCTTTTCACTATCGAGATATACGTCATTTGCAATGTACTTCTCTCCTATCGGCAATTGTTTCTCAATCACCGGATGCCTGCCCTGCTTAATATCAATGACATCACTATCCTCTATTATCGGACGAATATAATTATTCTCACGAGCTATATTGGAAAAAGCAAGTAAACAATCCAAACGGGCTATCTGATTGGCATTAATCTGTATAGCCGGAATAAACTCGGTCAAGGCAAGTACCAAATCATTATAAAGCTTTGTCTCCAGTACCAGAATCTTATCTTCCGCACCAAGAATCTTTTCTTCGTATTCTTTCAGCTCCTGCGTAATATAACGTTCTGCGTTGACTAACGTCTGTTTACGAATCCATTCTTGAGGTACCTTATCTTTATGTGCATTTCTCACCTCAATATAATAACCAAATACGTTATTATAAGCGATCTTCAAGCTTGGAATACCCGTCAACTCACTTTCACGCTGTTGTATTTGAAGCAAATAGTCCTTACCCGAAAAAGCAATTTTACGAAGTTCGTCCAGTTCCTCATTCACTCCATCCTGAATAAATCCTCCTTTATTAATCAGCAAAGGAGGATCATTTTTTATCTCTTTGGCAATGCGGTCACGAATGGAGACACAGAGATTAAGCTGTTCTCCTATCCTGTTCAAACTCGGATTATCGGCAGCAGAACAAGCCTCTTTTATCGGCTCTATCGCTTGTAAAGCTATTTTTAGCTGAACGACTTCACGAGGAGATACACGCCCTACGGCCACCTTAGAAACAATACGTTCCAAATCACCAATCAAATGAAGTTGTTCCTCTATCATTTCCTTAAATTCCGGCTCACGGAAGAAATACTCCACTACATTGAGACGTTCGTTGATAGGTTTCTCATCTTTCAAAGGAAATACCATCCAGCGTTTCAACAGACGGGCTCCCATCGGGCTGATTGTTTTATCAATAACGTTGAGCAGACTAATGCCCCCGTCATTCATACTGTTGATAAGTTCCAAACTACGCACAGTAAACTTATCAAGACGTACATAACGGTCTTCTTCAATCCGTGAAAGCGATGTGATATGACCAATCTGCGTATGTTGTGTCATATCCAGATATTGCAGGATAGCCCCTGAAGCAATAATACCGTTTCTTAAATGCTCTACTCCGAATCCTTTAAGATTCTTCGTTTCAAAATGTTTTAATAGTTTTTCACGTGAACTGCTTTCGGTAAATATCCAGTCATCCAACTCAAAAGTAAAGAACTTAGAGCCGAAATTACCTTCGAACATGCCACGTTTGCCACGTTCAAACAACACTTCTTTCGGAGCAAAATTATTTAATAATTTATCCACATAATCGAAAGGTCCTTCTGCCGTAAGAAATTCTCCCGTAGAAATATCAAGGAAAGCAACGCCACATGCAGCCTTTCCAAAATGAATAGCAGCGAGAAAGTTGTTTTCCTTATAATTCAATATGTTATCATTAATGGATACACCCGGAGTAACAAGCTCCGTAATACCTCGTTTAACCAGTTTTTTTGTTGTTTTCGGATCTTCCAACTGGTCACAAATAGCAACCCTCTTCCCTGCCCTGATCAGCTTCGGCAAATAAGTATCGAGTGCATGATAAGGAAAACCTGCCATCTCAATGGTTTTTTCTTTACCGTTAGCGCGTTTTGTAAGTGTTATGCCAAGTATTTCTGCGGCTACAATAGCATCTGTGGAATAAGTTTCATAGAAGTCTCCACAACGAAACAGCATCACCGCATCCGGATGCTTAGCTTTCAAGTCCAAAAACTGCTTCATCATCGGGGTTAAAACGATATCATTTGCCACTTTTATATCCTTTCTTTTTAATAAATAACGAGGACAAAGATACTCGTTTTTTGATGAAGATAGATAAAGAAAATAGATAAAATTAATGAAGATGGGCTTAATACCACCCAAGATAAATATAAGTTTTAAGGTACAAGTATTAGGAGATTTCATGCTTCTTTTCTACATTTGCCAAATAACATTAAAGATAATGCCTATGGCGAACTAAAATATTTTAAAGACATATATATAAAAGAGCGTTAGCTTTTATTCTTAAATTTACTGGAATCTGGAAAATTCAACGTCTAACAAAGAATATAGAGTTATACGCCCGTGTCGTTTATGACGTGGGCTTAATTTTATTGTTAGACGGGTATTCCAGAACCTCAGTAAATAATAAAGTTCGGTTCCACGTCTTTTTTATATCCCTTTGATTCGATCACCCATATAAACATACAAAGTAATTAAGCAGATGGAACCATGCTTATATATCACAACCTTTCATTGCCAAATTTATGAAAACCATCGGCGAATTGATAAAGGAAGAACTTGAACATCAAGGAAAGAGCATATCATGGTTTGCCCAAAAACTCTCTTGTGATCGCTCCAATGTTTATCGTATCTTTCAAAAAAATAGTATTGACACTAACATACTCACCCGAATCTCAATAATTCTCCATCGTAATTTCTTCAAAGAACTTGCAGAAGACATAAATCAAAAGGAAAAGTCGCAATATTCGCAATAAAAGCGTGTCATTCCTGCAATACAAAATTGATTAACAGTAATCTTTTTATACGGACATTTGCATAATGATTACTTAACAATAAAAACGACATTATTTATGAGAAAGTTATTATTAATTATGTTCTTAACAACTGTAGGGTTTAGCGGAGCATACGCACAAAACAAAGTAGAATTCAGAGAATCTCAGGCACGTTTGCTTGAACCCGTACAAAATGCCTATGTAAAACCCTTAATTGTAGAATTGGAAATAAATGAAAGTAAAGGGAAAATTGTCGACAGCTGGAAATTTACCAATAAAGAAGTTAATGCACTCAATGGTGAAGTAAGTAATCTCAGAACCCGTGCACTTTTCAATTCAACTCAAAAGCATAATGCAGACGTTATTGTAGCTGCTACCTTTGATATAGCTTCTCTTAGTGACGGAACCGGATATGAAGTAAAGGTTATCGGTTATCCTGCCAACTATAAAGGATGGACTACTGCAAAACCGGAAGATTACGAATGGATTCGGATGGAAAAAACAATCACAACTAATGAGAAAGACAAAATACAAGCAATCATCAAAACAAAATAAATTGAATAAACAACACTATTAATTTAATTTCTTAGAACAATGAAAAAACTATTACTGATTTTGAGTACCACTCTATTTTGCACAGCAATAAATGCACAAATTGTTACTTCCAGAAGCGTTTCAACCGTTTCTACACCCAAAGAGTCCAAAACAACGTGGATGTTTCGTGTTGGTGTAGGTAGTAATACATTCAGCGGAAGTGATTATAAAGATGTCGGATCTAAATTTGGATATAATTTAGGATTTGACTTCAATAAAACAATCAAAAGTAAAGGTGCGTATTGGGGTATGGGATTTGCTTTGGGAAGCAGAGGTTACAAATATTCCGAATCTGCCGGCGGTTATAAAGTGGAAGAAACATATACTGCACATAATATACAATGGGCTCCATTCAACTTCGGATGGAAAATTGCAGTGACAGATGATATAAAAATAGATCCGCATGCAGGTATTTATTTAGGTTGTGATTATGCAGGAAAAGCGACCGATAAAGTAAGTTACAAAGGAGATAGCGAATCTGAAGATATTAAATTAGGCGATATAGAAGATTATAACCGTTTTGATGTAGGTATGAATATCGGCGTAGGTGTATGGTATAAACGTTTTAATCTGGATCTTATGTATCAAAAAGGATTCTTGGCTACAGATTTTGATTTAGAAGGAGGAGCCAGCAATTTCATGGTACGACTCGGAGTTGCTTTTTAAGCCTACTGTTCTTAATCACTTATAACAAATTATCAGAGCTCCTTGTTAAAAGGAGCCTGATTTAAATATTTTCCATAATTATGAAGAAACTATTGTTTTTCATTCTCATTTTCACATCAATCAGAGTTTCTGCCCAAATGTATCAGGAGCAAGGCGACAAGTACCCTATCATAGCAGACGAAAACAAATACATCGTAAGCGGGTTTATCGCATTCAATGGATTGGGCGACGAAACAATTTTCTCAAACGCTCTGTTATGGGCTATCGACAATATTTCTCCAAAGATGCGTGAAAACCTGAATAATATAAATGTGAAAGAAAAAAGTTTTGAAGCTGCAATAACAATCGCTTCAATAGCAGGATCAGGAGTTAACAACACTTATCACTGTAAGGCTATATTCCGCGTTGCCAATGAAAAACTAGTTTATCATATTTCAAATATTACGCTGGAATCATCCGGACTTTTGAATAGCAAACTCATCCCTTTTGAAAGTTTCAATCCACAAAAAAAAGAGAATCATAAGATTGCCATGGAAGATTTCACTGCATCGGAATCCCTTATGCTCAATAAACTCTTTGACTTCATTCTTACAAACAAAATACCAACCATAACACATTGGGAAGAAATAGGCAAACAAAAAGCCATAAAGGGAATGAATGAAACAGAGTGTAAACTAGCATTCGGAAAACCTCAAGATATTCAGGACAATAGTACGGAAATACAATGGATGTACACAAGTTCTTTTTATCTTTTCTTTAAAAACAATCTTCTTGACACGATTATTAAATAAACTCATAAAACAACATCAGTATGAAAACAACAAAGAATTATTTTAATTACTTATTCATAGCACTTACCTTAGTATTTTCCATTAGTCTATCATCTTGTAGTGATGACGATGAGAATGTTGGTTCTAAAAACGATTTGATCGGTACATGGCAATCCGTACACTCTGAAGGATATATAAAATATACCGAATATCCGGAAGATAATGAAGAATGGAATGAAGATTATAAAAATGGAGAAACAACCACATTTTACCAAGACTATACTTTCAAAGAGAACAGTGAAGAGGGAACTTGGAGTCTTTCCGGCAACAAACTCACGATGAATTACAAAGGTTACTATGAAGGTGAGGACTGGACAGAAGTATGGAAAATTTTAGAACTTAATACTAATACATTTGTATTTGAACTCCATGAAAAAGATAGTGAAGGAGATTTTTACACCAAAGAAACTTTAAAAAAGATCGGTGATTAAATAAACAGCAATTCATTTAAACAAAAAGAAAGTGTTTCAAAATCCTGATAAAGAGTTATTTGAAACACTTTCTCAAATTAATTTGCGTAAATACATCACTGAATAAACAAATGGAAGCACAACATAAATGCAATACTCCCTATTAATAATTATGAAACCAATCGGTAAATTAATAAAGGAAGAACTTAAACGCCAAGAAAGAAGCGTATCCTGGTTTGCAAGACAACTTTGTTGTGACCGTTCAAATGTTTATCGTATCTTTCAAAAAAGTAGTATTGATACCAGCACTCTTGTTCGAATTTCGATAATACTGCATCATAATTTTTTTGAGGATCTAGCAAGAGACATAATCGAAAAAAAAGAGTCTCAGGAAGTGTAGTAAAACGAGACAGTACAACATACGGTCGATTGTTTATGAACGATAGGAGTTTGTAATCAATCGACCGTATGTCTGTTTACAATCGTCTAGACGTTTTTTAAAATCAACTCGATGATTGATTACGATCAACCTGATGTTTTTGAAAAACATCTAGATCAATTTAAATAAATCTTATCCGACATTTTTCAGGAAAAAACCATATAAATAAGGATAAATCCTACTTATCCTTCAATCCTTCAGTCATTGTTTTTATATTTGATTATCAGTTCATTATCCTGAACCTTTACGCTCAAAAAGATTCAGTCAATAAAATCATCCCTTCCATCTTTCCCAATCGCTCCCTTAGGTGTTTTTAGCTCGTTTATTCTGCTAATTTAGCTGTTTTCAACTTTTACTTTGAACTGCCTTCACCTTAGCACTATTTACTTCTTTATGGTTGATTGTCAACTAATTAAAGTGAAGGTACTATTTTTTGAACTGCACCCCAAAAGTTGGACAGTTAACTACTTGTTTCTATAATTGA
>OHAE01000014.1_pt1 | contig 136286 bp, 114 predicted proteins | sample 1577061 | NCBI WGS metagenome assembly OHAE01 (sample SAMEA3541535, study PRJEB24748) | human gut metagenome | biome: human gut; feature: human-associated habitat; material: faeces | place: China | collected 2012
CTCACCAATAAAGCCGACAAAAGCCCGAAGAAGAAATTCAGGAAGAACACGGCAATCAATGAGTGTACTTCTCCGCTTATAGGATTGAGATAAGCAGCTATTCCGGTCAACAAGCCCACCACTAAATTCTTAAAGTATTCCATAGTCCTTATTTTAATAATTCCACAAAATCAAACATAGACCAGATTTCTCCGCTTATCCATCTTTTATTCTCACGGTTATGCCTTTTAGCATATTTTTTCGGATAAGGGAACATATACCACTTTTCATGCTTCCAATAATAATCGGTACAAGCGAAATCGGGAAGGTTTGCAATTTTTTCCCAATCCTTTTTTCTTTGACCGCCTAGAAATGTAATTTTCGGAAAGGTTCTTTTTACCTCATTTACAAACCATACGAAAGTATTTTCATTACCACTTTCCAAAAGCAAGCGTACTTGACAATCTCCTTTTATGTGCAGGAATGAAAAAATATCGTTGAAATTGACTTTGTATGTCATTAAACCGTGACCGCTATATATACGTCCCTTTACTATTTTTACCCGGATGTCAAATAGGCGTACACCTACGTTGTATTGCTTCTGAATGGTTAAGCTTTGACATTTAGCCATAAAGGTAAAAGGCATTAAATACCATTGTGGCAAATGGTAGCTTAATGAATTATGTGAAGCTATTTTCTTCATAATTAACTTTTTATATATTCTACATCTACATAATGAACAACCGATGTCGGGGTAAGTGTTGTTCCGCCAATATCTACTATTTGAAGTGCGGAATCTACCCAGCCTACATGGTTATCATCATAATTAAATTCGCAAGTTATCAACATTATTGTAGGAGCACCCGACCCCGTCAAAGCAACATCCGTCAATAAGTTTACACCATTAACAATATTCTTAGCCTTTGCATAATATGAATAGCTTACCGATCCTATCAAGAATGAGCCATACACTTCAAGACCGTTTAAATAAAATCCTGTTGGAATAGTATGATTGCCGCCTCTGATCAGTTTGTCTTTAATTATTGACCCGGTGGGTAAATTGTCACGAGTAATTGCCTGCGTAGTCATTTGGAATTGCAACTCTTCTACTACTTCGCAACTTAATTGACTGCTAACCTTATTATAACTTAACCAGACATTTCTAGTCATATATGGAGCACTTGATGGGTCGTCTGTATAAATATAATATAATAATATTTTCCAAGAGTTGGTATCGTAAGAAGTTGTAGCCTGATTTATTAAAGTGTTGAAAGAGCCAAGAGAGACAATGGAAATCTTTTCGCTATCTTGTATTTTTCGATACATATCTAAAAAAGAATTCCCATTCAATACCGCCAATATCTGATCGTGCGTCGAAGCGTCTTCTAAATTCTGTATATTTTTTAAATATATCGTATTATCACTTCCCCCAGAACCACCCCCAGCGTCTATCAAATCCTTTAACGCTTTACCCTGCCGAGCATCCAAAACAAATCCCGGATTAGTAGTGGTCAAATTGTTTTGTACATTACTACTTGTCAATACTTGAACATCCGTAGTTTTTAATGTGCTCCAGTTATTACTTGATATTCCTACTGTATGTGTTATCCTGTTATTGTTAAAGACAAAAGTGAAGTCCATCGCAGTACCACCGAATGTAACCTGTACAGGTACTACAGTATCCGCATATATTCCTTCGAACGATTTTTTAGCATCATAGGCAGCTTTTACTTCCGTATATGTTCCCAAGAACTGATTTATATTGCTTGAGCTTAATGCCATCAAATCTTCTTTGAATTTATATTTGTCAGAAGTGCCGCTACCACCACTGCTTAAATTCACATCCTCCCTAACTTTACACGTCCAATTACCGTTAGTGTATTCTAAGGCTATGATTTTACTCATATACGGGGCATATACAGGTTCATCCGTATAGATAAATCCGAATGCCAATTGACCTGATGACTGATCTTTATGAATAACATCCACTACTCCGTAATCCCCTACGAATTGAATAGATGCTCCATTTCTTACAGCATCCTGTAATTCGGCTAGCGTTTTGTTGTTTAAAGCCGTAGCAATTTGAGAGCTTGTAGAGCTATCCGTAAGTGAATTTATGTCACCTAATAATAAAGCGTTAGAACCTTCGCCAGAACCTTCGGAAGATATATTAACCAACTCACTATCGCTTTTTTTCATCCAAACAGAAGTAGGTGATACATACAAAAGATAATCATAGAATCCAGCTTTCCAACCTATTGTTCCGGATTGATATATATTCTTTTGGTAATCCTCTCTGCCGTGCCAATTCCCGTAATAAATAGTATTTCCTCCAGATATAACTTTATATGCAAAAGTATAGTTGCCCACTAAAACGACTGTACCATCATCGCCTGTGTAAGAATTTGGCGATATGGTAACATCATTTACTATTTCGCCACTCCATTTGACGGATTTTGCAAAATTATTTAAATCGTATGCCTCATTCCATTTACTCCATGTTTTACCGGATATTCCTCCTGTTTCTATGTCACGCAAGTTGTAAAACCTATCATAAGTGTAGATTTTATCAGTATGCATAGATAAATTCCCCTTATTTAATTCCGTTAAATCAGCAGAGGATATAAACCGTTGAAGAATTGTAAAACTACTATATGGCATCATAATATCCAAAACGCCAACAGAATACTCATTATAATATTTCACTACATACCTTCCACAGCTTTCAGGCTTATTCAGGCTGTTTAGTTGGGAGAAGTCAACGGAAAGCGGTATTGAGTTTATTATATCCTCAAACATTTTACCTATGCGGTTAGCATCGTTGGCATAATCCTGTGTCTCCTTCCTTATAACTTCTGCCTGAGCTAATAATTCTTGTTTTTCCATTCTATATATTTTTTATCCGAAAACTCTAGAAAACGTGTGATCGAAAATCCTTTTTCCTTCAACCACTTCATTAACATCAGTATCTATACGCTCTAAAGTCATTGTCATGTTAAACATCTGCTCTCCTTCCATGATAGCTGTCATTTCAGGCACGCTTGACTCACTTCGCACATACCTTTTTCCGTTGATAGTAACTAACTTTGTTGAAAATATCCGGTTAAGCAACTCCCCTACCCATACAGGTACACCAAACGAGTCACCTACAGTAAGCGTTTCACTCTTATAGGGTACGGAATAAAGCTCTATGATATGTTGATATTGGTTTCTGAATTGCTCTACAGCGACTTTAAACGAAGTACCTGAAGGTTTAAAACCGGCTTCCACCCTGAACTCATAGAACAATTGCTTATCACCATCGAAGAATATCGTATCGAATATAGAACTATTGCTATTATGAGAGTACCGGATAAGACTTGTTTCTTCCAACACAGAATAAGACGAGCAGAAAGCAAAAGGCTCTGATTCCAAAACCGCACTCCCTATATCAAATTTAATCGTATATACGCCATCACTTAACCCGGTAAGAGAACAATAAAAGGCTCTTTCCTTATCATTGATTGATACTTCCGTAAAGAGAAGGTCAACCACACCATAAGAACTATTAAGCGTAGCCTTAAACTTCTCATCCGTGCCTATAAAGATCTGTACAAGAAGCGTGTCCGTGGAATAAAACCGTTGGATGTAATCAGTCTCACGGGCAAATTTATATTTTTGCGGGTTGAAAGATATAGGGCATAAGTCACTGATCCTGAACATAAGTCTTTACGAATGTATGAGTGGCGTGCAACCTTACACGCATTGCAAATATATGTATTATTTAGAACGATTCCAAATAATTAAGAAAATAAATTTACCGTCAGACAATACGCTTTACCATAAGGGAATATTTGCACGCTTCCTCTTTGGTAAAGCGTGTGTCTATATCCGATATATATCCCTGATATTCTTCGTCCTCATGGGTGATCGAAATTAGTGCGTCATGGTCGGCAGGAAGCTCTATGTCGGATGTATCTACCTCTACTTTGTAAGGCATGAAAAGCCTTTCTTCATCCGACACTTCTACTGTTTCTTTCTCCGGAATACCGTTAATGGTAATATCCGCGTTTCCTTCGGAAGCAGTGAATTTTATGGAATTTGTACACGCTCCTATATAGGATTTATTAGCTTCAACCATTGAACGCGGTGAATACATTACGTTGAACATAGTGGATGGATCTAAAACTCCTTCTATGCTCCATCCATCTCTTGTAACTACATACTCGCTATCATATTCATCACAGCACACAAAGAAAACATCATTATCAGAACTATCATCAGTTGTTTTCTTGCCTCTTTTAAATGTCAAAAACTCCATTCCATAAGCATCTGCCCTATACGGACTAATTAATTCTAAGATTTTATCACTTAATGTTATTCCTGTCGAATAATTATTGGTAAATCTAAATTCATCTTTTCCGTTTATGGAATCATAATCTTGTTTATCATATCCTATTTTTATTCCAGAAAATAACAAACCACCATCCATACTAAAAGAATAGTTATTTATACTATTATTATTTATACTTTTAGTTACAAAATTATGATATAGTTTATCTCGATGCATAAACTCAATTTTATTATCAGATATTCTATATACATACCCAAAAACCGCCTCCATCCATTCGACAAACTTACTGAAAGACGTATGTATTTTAGCTTTTTCAAATCCTCTAATACTTTCTGCTGCTATTATTTTACTTTTTAATAATACATTTTCTTGATTATAATCAATTGCGCAATTTATATTCTGTTGCGTGATCTCATATAATAAACGAGATAATAATGTTATAGGATTTATAACATTAATTCTTTCTTTATTGCCTCTTGAAATATAAAACACATTGCCTATCTGTGTTGTCTTAAACATAGAAGTTGACACATAACATGATGTATTGAATTCAACACGCACTTTATCATCCTCATCATATTTGAATACAGGAACAAAAATCATTGCCGTCAAAATATCTCCTTCATTAAAGTTACTTATAACATCCCAATCAATTACTACATTCGTATTATCATAATTTGATTCAAAAGATTTCAATTTAGACAAATAATAATTACCGTTTTGTTCTTTTATTCCCTTAAATAAAACTAAAGCCCAAGGTTGTCTAGGTGTAAATGTACCTGTTATTTGAGGACTTCCTATTTTTTCCTTCTGAAATCCAAAAGCAAACTTAAAATTTATATGCAAATCACGGACATAACTTAAACATTCCATAAAGTACATATTATCACTTAGCGATATTGTGCCACCACTTGGCATAACTCCACTTACCTGTTTTTTTAAAGCATTATGAAATAAAAAACTTCCACCACTATCATCACTATCAATATAATTTATAGGAAAAATAAAAGAATGGGCATAATCTCCCATATAAGAACTATATGTAACTCCGAGTGATAATTCATATGTATCTACTACATCACTATCATAATCATCTGGAATACCTATAAATGAAGTCTGATATTTAATATTTAATCTGTCATAATTAAGTTGTTTGTCTTCCTTTATCTCGCTCACCGGAATATCATAAGTCTGCGACTTATTCGCCTTAATTAAAGCTTCCAAGCTATTATCCAAAGCATTCATGGAAATAACAAATCCATCATCAACCAATGAGGCAAAATCAAGCGTACAACGGAAACGCTCGGCAAAGCTAAAGTCATTATTCTGTGTATACAATACCAAAGTAGCCGAAGGATTCATAAACTTATCCCTATACTCCTTTCTTATTATCTCATAAGCCCTTCTCACAAATTCAAACTTATCGGAATAGGTTCTTACTACCCCACCGTAATCATTCCTCTTTAGAGATACTGTAATATCGTCCCAATTCTTAATATCGTCCGTTATATCGGTTGTTGCTCCGTCAACGATTAATTCAGCTTTGTATATCATAACTTTAAATGGTATATTATGTACAAATATAGGAATTTATTTAGAATTAATCTAAATAGCAAGTGCATTTTAAATAAAATCATCATTTGCTCATTTCAGAAATAATGTCTATATTTGCATTAAAGAGCTAATAAATAGAATTATATAAGAATATATGGGAAATGTGCATACATTAAGTTTAGACGAAGTGCTCAAATTAAAAGCAAAACTTGCAGATATAATACCTGAATCATTAAGAAATACAATTATAGACTCTAATGTAAACGTTGGAGACGTATAATCAAAGATACTTTTTTCATACTAATTATAAATTATCAGATTTAATACGATTACAGTTTTTGCATAATAATTCACAATAGTGGCAAATTAACATAAATACTTATAGTTATTCTTGAATAGCAACTAATTTACCATTATCAAAATAAAGATATCCTCTATGATATACATATTGTTCATGTGTCAACCCACTAATTTTTGTCGTATTTACTTCTATAGGAAATCCCCAAGATAATTCACATTCAATATCCGACATTCCAATGCGAACCTCTCCATTATTTATAAGTTTCCATATACTTTCACTTATACTTTTAAATGTTTTTTTTAAATCATAGGTAGAAAAGTTTTTATAAAAGTCACTTTCTTGAAACTCTTTTTTATATAAAACTCCATCATTATCCTCTAAGGTAAATACAAAATAATAATAATAAGTTCCTTTAATATCTACATCAACTAATTTAAATTTTGTATTTATATCTACAAATTTACTATTCCCGTTTATTGTATAATTTATTCTATCATAATATGTTCCAGAGGCATATAAATATGATCCTATTTTTATTTTATCGCAGAACTTATTTAATTTATCTTTAATTTGTCTGTATTTTATATTTTTTTTCTTTATTTCTTCTATCTCATTAATACTTTTTAAATTAAGCGATATAGCATCGTCTTTTGCTATTATGAAAGATACATTATCTTTCTTTAAAGTAAGCTCTTTTCTGTTTAAATTGTAAGATATACAATCTAGCTCAATATATTTATTATATATTAAATCACCAAACTCAACATTATAATTAATATATTTTTTAATATCTAATGTATCTAATATATATTTTCTTTTTTTATATAATTCGTGTTTTTGTTTCTCCTTATAACCACTTATTGTAAATGGCACAACTAAATTATTTTTTTCTAAATAATCTTTATCAGGATACCTATAATAAACAATACTTCCATTTAATTCATTCTTCATCTTAAGATACTTATTTCCTGAAACATCTTTATCTATGTCTAATATTATAAAAGAAGTATCAAACACATATATATATTCAGTAAACATACCATTATTATCAGGAAAATACATAATCATTTTATTGTTCTTCCTATTATAATTTATATTTTCTTTTGATCTAGTTATATTTGTATAAAATTTTTGCTTAAGACATTCATACTTAAAAGAAAGCGTTTGTCCTTTCAATATGTGTATATCTTTTATATCTACATAGTTTTTAGTGCTATCATACTTAATTTCATTACCAATATTATTTTGAGAAAATAAAATTGTTGTTATAAATAGCATAGACGTTATTAATGTTGCTTTTTTTAACATAATCAATAGTTTTAATGTTTATTTTTATGCTGCCAACAATAAATACTTCCTTCTGCCGCTTTTCTTTTACATCGTTTACCCTTCTTAGTGGTGGCCGCACATCTGTAATAATTTGTATTCCAATCATTTTCATTATCACCACCTTCTGGTGAGCATGATGAAAATATAAACGTACAAATTATAAAAACGTAAATACATTTATTCATGACTTATTTATTTTAAATAAAAATTTTCAAATGTATCATTTATTATTAATTGCATATATTAAAAACAATATATTTTATATGTTATTAAACATATCAACTTTATACCTTATATTTTTGCAGTTATTGATAATTGTTCATATATTTGCGGCGCAAATCAATTATAAGGGTGGGCAACTCTTATGTAATCCGTAAGGGTTATTTTTATGCCCAATAAATAAATTATATCATTAACTAATATATAGCGCACGAACGGTGGGGTAACAGAAATGTCCCCGATTTTAATCTTATGATTGATTTGCAGCCGTGAACGTGCGTTTTTTTGTTTTTATTATGCAAATCAATCAGAAACCGGATGCTACAAGTGTCCAAATTTTCAATTCACCTATATTCGGTGAAATCCGTGTCTCCGGCACAAGTGAAGAGCCTCTATTCTGCCTTTCCGACCTATGCAATGCAGTAGGTATTCAAAACAGTAGAAATGTGAAAAGCAGATTAGATTTAGGGGATGTCCGCCAAATAGACACCCTTACTAATGGAGGTTATCAATCAATGGTTTATGTAAACGAAAGCGGAATGTACGATGTTATACTTCGCTCTGATTCTCCAAAAGCAAAACCTTTTAAAAAATGGGTAATTGGAGATGTACTTCCAACTATCCGTAAAACAGGAAGTTATTCTTTACAATCCAAAGTTCCACACACCTACAGCGAAGCCCTACAACTAGCAGCCGATCAAGCCAAGCAGATAGAAGAACTGCACTATCAAAACCTGTCACTTTCAAAGGAAAACGAAGAAGTAAGACCAAAAGCCGAGTTTGCAGATTGCATAATGCAGTCAGAAGATTGCATATCTGTCGGTGAAATGGCGAACATCCTAAAGCAAAACGGACTGTTCAGGAAAGGACAAAACGCTTTCTATTCGTGGTTAAGGTATAACGGTTATTTGCTACGCAGAGGAACGAGGTACAACCTTCCTTCGCAGAAATCAATGAATAACGGTATAATGAAAATAGCAGAAAGCACATTCGTCAAGAAAGATAATGTGTGCATCACTAGAAAGACGGTGATAACTCCTGCCGGGCAAAGGTTCTTTATCAACCTTTTAAGGAACAAAAGCAAAAAGCAGGTTATGCCTGATTTATTGTTCATTTAATAATACCCAAATATTTTTTTATCATCCCGCCAATAGTGGGAGCATAAACCGTACCTATAAAATGTTCGATAACGAGCATTAAATTATAAATTTACTCAAAAACACATAGCCATGTATGAAAATGAAATAGAAGAATATAAGATGATAATCCGGGAAATGCTAAAGACAACAACACATATCTGCAATGATTATGTAAAACTCAAAAGCGAGGTTCAGGAACTAAAGGAGCAAATAGGGAAGATCGAGAATACAGAGCCCAAACACAGCAATGTCATTCACATGAATGTATATAGGGCGAAGTAAATCCAAAAGGCACGAACTTAAAAATCCGTGCCTTTTGGATTATTCAAACTACCTTTCCCATTTTAAAATATAAAAATAACCTACCTCTGGACGTTCTTTAATATATTCAAAAGATTTAGTATTATGGTCAAATGGAATTGTTGCTATTTCTTTTTCTTTAGCGATTACATTACAGTCAATTTTCTTCATATATACAATGGCTTTTTTATTATAATCATTCCCTTTGTGTTTTAAAATAACTCTAAAATGTATTAGTTCAGAATAATAAGATGCCTTATAAGATACCATAGTATCAGATTTTTCATCTGAATCATCCATCTTTGCGTTAAAATGAACAACACCTGTTTCATTATACAACAAAGGAACAGTAAACTTTAAAATAGCAGTATCATATTCAATATCTTTATCTATGCCTTCACGAGTACCGCAATAATCTTGTAATTTAGATGATATTTCAGCACTTTTAGTTCCAGACCATTTAAATCCATGATTTATTTTTTGCAACATAATACATTTAGATTGTATTATTCTATATGTATCATAATTAATATGATACCCATCTTCTGTCTCATATTTTATATCTGTGTATATCCTAATATATTCAGATTCTTTGCCTATTTTTAAATAATTATTTATAGCCCTTATTATAACAACCAGAACTATTAATAAGGAGATACAGAAAAAAGACAATGCTATTATTATTGCATTTTTATTACCAAATATCAGAAGCCCTAAACTGATTAATGAAGATAATCCACAAATTACATTCCAAAATAAAGGTATGTTTTTAGTAATGTTTTTCATAAGTAATATTTTTAATAAATAAAAAAGCAATACTTTTTAGTACTGCTTTTATCTTTCTGATTCAAATCATTCACATCCCATAGCTTTTCCTCCTTTATTTAGATATATAATATAAAGAATGTATACACATGATCTTTAACTATTTATCTTTTGATGTTGCAAATATAATATTTATATTTTTATAGCATTATTATTATAAGTAAAAACGCTAAAATTTAGACGAATTCTAAATAGAACATTTATAATACTCCAGATATAACAATGCAAACATACAAAAAGTTTTCGATAGGCAAGGTATACAAAAAATGAAGCCCAGACTTTCACAAGCCCGGACTCCCCTACGAGTTGGCAAACTTTATATTTTTAAGGCAATATAGTTTATATTTATTATAATTTGCCTTCAATATGACGCAGTGGCATTGGAATATACTCGACAGGTATTCCTTTATCTGATAGAATATTATGTATATACCAAGCAAGTTCAGCATCAGAAACTTTCTTTTCATTTATAAGGTATCTTATTTGGTAAACCATTCCTTCTACGGAAGTCTTGGATATGCGATTAATTTTATTAAACATGACATTTAATTTTAGGATGTACAGATAATTATTATTTTCTTTTACTCTTCATTTCTTTTACCTGCTCTGACATTATATTAAGCCAGTTAGCGTAAGTTTGCGCATTTACTTCATTATCATCAAAGGAATATTTAAAGTAGGACATGACAATAGCCTTTTCACGTTCAAAATAATCCCGGTCAACCTTTACGCCTTCTTTCTTATCCTTGCTTATCTTTGAAATAAGCATATCGAGCCTCATGCGGCTTTCGGATAACAACCCTTCCGCCTTTCCTTTCATGGCTTTCACGTCATCCTCCGTATCGCATTTGCAGTTATATTTGAATGAAGCCATAATAGCGCACGCCTCTTTATAGCTGCCGGTTCCGATAAGCCACAACACCGCTTCCATGCAATGTATCTTAGCGTTATAATTAAGCATATCATTGCGCATAAATACATCCGCTTCCGCACTCTTATTGCCTGTTATCTGGTTATATTTAAGAATAAGCATGGAAGCCGTTTCTTCGAGCTCCTTTTTCTCATGCTTGCCTTCTATCACCAATGCGTTCAAATCACCGCAGTACATTTCTATAAAACGTCTTAACGGTATTTCATATAATTCTTTGTATATCATAATCCTCTTGATGCTATGTAACTGCTCTTTGATATCTCACGTCTTATTTTCTTAAATTCGGATGCTGTCGCTTGGTTGCACTGTATAAGCTCGTCCATCTTCCGGTCTAGGCTATCCATATAGATATGATTATTTATGATCGGATCGGCATAACCGTTCAATTCATTGTTTATTTGGTTCATCCTTAAATCCGAACGGTAGACGCGTCTTAGGTATTCCATATCGTTTACTGCCGGAAGCTCCGGTATGACCTTTGCGCCTTTAGGTAATTCTACTACCGTAGGGATAGCCGGTGTTATGTACATGCTACCGTCAAATAAAACGGCTTCCCGCTTTCCTCCGTCACCTACTACCGCCAATCCTCCCGGATGGTTGTCTGTTCCTTTGGCGTATTTGGGTAGGGGTTGGGCTAACACGGTTGCTAATTGTGCCGCACCTGTTGCAGCTATTAGCGCAACCATAGGAGCTCCAAGAGGAAGAGGTGTTGTTTTCAATTGTGACATTATTGCAACTGCCGTCATAGCAATAATATTCCCAATATCAATGGCTTTTTGAAGTTTAGCCTGCCTGATTTGCAATTCGGCTTTTTGCCTTTCAAGTTCCTTGTCTTTTTCCTCTGTTTTTTTCTTAGCTGCACGTTTCCTAGCTTCAGCTTCTTCTTCACTTATAGCACCCGATTCAGCTAATTCTTCTATTCTTTCTTGTTCTTTTTCTCCTGCTTCCTGATTAGCTTCCTGTTCTGCTTCAATGTTTTCGATTCTACCTTGAAGTATATTATTACCCAATTCCCCCAATTGACTCCAAAGCTCCATAACTTGATTGATTATATCTCCGTTCTTTTGAAGCCAAATGTCAAGTTTGGATGGATCAGGGGTTAAGTCTATCCCGTCAATTTGCGCCTTTAACTTTTTAAGCATATTCCTGTATTCGGTAATCTGCTTTTCTGTTAGATTCTTTTCAGTGAGCAATATTTTAAGTATGGCATCCGCTTGCGATTCAAGAGCCAACTTGTTATACTTTATCTGAATATTAACCTTGTTTCTTTGAAATTCTTCTTCTGATATCAGCCTTTCATTATACGCTTTCTGATTAGCATTGTATTCATTGAGCTCATCCGCTTCAAGCACGATTCTTCTTTGTGATGATTTTTCATTGATTAAACGTATACGCTCATTTGTCGCATCACTCAAGATATTAAGGTTCAGTCGTGCATATTTACGGTTAACATCTGCAACATCCTTACCTGTTTTCTCCGCTTCCTTTACTTCGGCAATACGCAATATTTCATTTTGCCGTAATAGGAGCGAAGTTCTTTCAGCCAATTCATATTCATTGGTTACTTTAATGGATGCAAGCCTGTTAGCAATATCCGCTTTCTCTATTTCCGTATTGAACTTATCGTTTACGTCCTGAATCTTTTTGGCTTTGGCTTGTTCAAGAACAACACGTAATTCATTTTCTTTATCAATTTCTTCCTGTGTCTTTTTGCCGTTTTTCCTGATTATTGACAAACGTTTCTGATACCATGCTTCGATGTTGGCAAGTTCGGATTCGCGTTGTTCATCTATCGCTTTAGCGGTGGCGGATGCTATTTCTATCTCAAGGCGTTGCAAATACTTTAAATGCTTTTCTTGCTCTTTTTCTGATTTATCTTGATCTTTGGTGTTAGATCCTTCATACACTTTTAATTTTTCTGTAGCTTCATTAATATCAGAAATATTTTTTTTATAAGCATCTACAATTTTTTTGTCAATACCTAAATTATATAAATCCTTATTGTTTTCTGATGCATCATCAAGTATTTTTTTAATATCAGAGTCAAATTGCTTTAATGCGTCTTTTGCGTTTGTTAATTCCTGTTGCCAATAATCAAACGTTCCTTTTTTAGGTTTAGAAAAATAAGCGTCAATATTTATATTTTTTAAAAGATTAGCATTTGCTTTATTTAAGTTATCTATATCTGATTGAATATCACTAGCTTCGTCTTTTAGTTTTTGTATTTCTTTTCTTAATGGGTCATAACTTATTGTTATAGAACCTCTATTACCTTCAGGTTCTTCTTTCATCCGTTTTTCTAATTCTTTTTCTTTTAAAACGACTTGTGTCAATTTGTTTACTTTTTCCGTTCGTTTATCAATTTTTTTTGATTCATTTTCTTCGATTTTTGATGATACACTTTTTGCAGTAGCGTTAGCTATTATGGATTTTGTAAGTAATTGATATGCTTTGTCAAGTTCGCCTGCCGCAACTGATTCTTTTGTAATATTTGCAAAAGTTTCAGGGTAAATTTTTGCTAATTGCCTTAATGCTATCTCCCTTTCTTTATCCGCCCTTGTTATATCTTTTACTGCATAATATAATATTTTTAATTCTGTTCGTTCTTTAATGGTGTCTGAAATTCCCTTTTTACGAGAAATAGCTAACATTTCCTCTGCAATTATTAATTCTTTAACGGATTTTTCAGCACCAAACAGTCCTCCTATCCATTCCGCAATTTCTTTTCTATAAGCAGTAATTAAAGTAATAGCTACAATAATAGCCGTCTGCCAATTGAATATAGCTCCGATAGCCTGCTTAAATACAGAAGGAACAGCTTTTAAATCCGTATTTCCCGCTTTTACAGCGGCTACATATTCTTTATGAGCAACAGAAGCTTTTTGCAACTCATCAATCAGATAAGGAAGATTATTTGATAAGGAAATAATGAATGTTTGTAGATTAATACCCAAGTTTGGTAATTCTCTAGCAACCATTTGGAATTGATATTGAAGACCATTCCATTGGGAAGCGTAGTTACCTACGTTTCTCTGGTAATTTCCCAAACTTGCATCAATCGTTTTCAGCTTATTCTTCAAATCATCTATCTGTTTTACCATGTTCTGTCCGAAAGATGATTCCCTAGCAGCTTGCCCAAGATTTTTATATTGCTTCTCCAAAGCAAGAACGGCAGCATTCATTTCATAATAACTGCCTGATACGGATATAGAAACTTTCGCATGCTCTCTTAATATGGATATATTCTGCTTATTTTGCTCCATTAAGGAACGTTCTTCCGACAACAAAGCAGATACGGCATTTTTATATTCTTTCTCGTTTATAATATGCCTCTTATATTGTTTATCCAAATCTTTAATGTTATTTCTTATCTCCGCAATTCTTACTTTGTTATCAGTAAGACTGTTATTTAATGATTTAAGAGATGAATCATATCCGGCTATGGACTTCAATATATCTTGGTATGATTTGTTTGCATCGTTGATGGACTTGCTCGCTTCTCCCATTGATGTAGCGGTTTGCTGGCTTGATTGTGCGTTATTTTTAGCCGCTGTAGCATTTTCATTGGAAGCCTTTGTGTTCGCACCTAAAGCATTTGTAGCATCGTTTACATGTCCCAGAAATGATTCTATTGATTTTGTCAATAATGGGATGGAAGAATTTAACTTGTTTATGACACTGATTTGCTCCCTTTGCAATTGGGCCAATTCATTTTGAGTAGCCATGAATTTACGCATAGTATCATCATAAGACTTCATCTTTGCATCCAATTCCTCATAAGTTTTCGGTCTTATATTAGTGGAATTGGCAATTTCTTTGGCTAATTCAGCATAAGTTGTTTTTGTGGTGATTAACGATGCGTTAAGTTTTTCTAATTGTTTATAGGCTTCTTCGCCTACAATCTCTGTTATCTTGGTTTCATTCGCCATAACTCGTGGCATGTAGCTTCACATGCGGGATTCTAAGAGTTACTATTATGTTTTTATGTTCACATCCGTGAATACGATGCAAATATATAAAATTATTTGGAATCCGTCTAAATAGTGGCATTTTATTTATTAATAACATATTAATTATAGTAAAATAAAGACGGAAAAACAGTTATCGTTCCGAATCATAACAGCAAAGGCGTTGAGAAAGGCACTTATTACAGCATTTTGAGGCAAGCGGGGCTAAAATAAGCCCCCGCCTCTTTTGTTTAAAAATATAGGGGATCATATGAAAACAGTAGAAGTAATCGTGGAGCACGCAGGGAAAAACCTTAGTGCCTACATCGAAAATGCACCGGTTATCACTGTAGGTAACAACATGAAAGAGGTTGAAGATAACATGAAAGAGGCTATAGATTTATATTTAGAGGATAATCCTAATCCATGCGAAGTGTTATCAGGTGATATTGAGCTTAAATTCAAGATTGATGCTGCTACCTTTATTAACTATTACAGCAGCATCTTTACCAAAGCTGCATTAAGCCGTATAACAGGAATAAATGAACGCCAGCTATGGCATTATGCAGCCGGAGTACATAAGCCACGAAAAAAACAATTGGAGAAAATACAAGAAGGTATTAAGTCATTAACAAAAGAATTGGCTTCCATAAATTTATTGTAAAACATGATAATAAAGGGAATAAAATAGTGCACGGCAAATACCGTGTACTTTAATATTACAAATAATGCACGAATTCAATGAACACACCCACATATCCCACCCCTTCAGGAACAAAAGAATAAGTGCCGTCATTCTTTTTAAACAGAACATAAATCTTTTCTTCCATGCGTGCAGCTTTTTTAGCTAGCGAACGCATCCTGGATAAATCCGCTTCTTTTTCCTTGTTATAGCATCCGCAACTCATTTCAAACCGTATTTTTCCATGTATTTCTTAATAGCCGGTTTTAACCTGTATTCTATGAGGTAAGCACGCGCTTTAGGAGATAATCCGAATATGATGCTGCTATACTTCTTTTCTATGTCATTGCCAAAACTAAGGCCTTCCGTACCTATCTTTATCACACCACCGCCTACATGTGCCGTGATGGAATGATAAAAATCACCTCTGATAAGCAAATTTGGAGTATCCGCATCACGTGCCGGATAAAGATAGGTAGCTGCTGGCGGTGTTATCTTTTTTTTCCATTTTTTATACTCTTCAGCTTTTGATTTTGCAGCCTTTGCAGTCTTGGTTACAGTTTTAAAATAAGGATCGTTGGTATATGTAGGACGCAACGGCTTTTCACGGCCGTTTAATCCGGATTGCAACTGGTCTTGAATCAAGTCCTCTATATCTTCCTTATCCGACTTCAATTCATCCTCAATCATTCTATCAAAACCTCCGACAAATGACTGAATGCTATTCGCTACATCAAATATTGTTCCCATAACCAAAAAGGGAGGCTTATCACCTCCCCCATCCTACTTTTACAAGCCATCCTGAATAACAGGGCTCTCTTTTCCCTTAATCCTATCGTATATATCCCCCAAAAGGGTTTCACGCTCAATTATCGGACGGTCAAGATAATGCACTTCTTTCATCTTATCAATGAAATCCTTTCTCTTCATATTCTTGACTTCCGAATCAATAAACAAAACATTTTCTACTCTCATGACGCTACGTATTCAATGCCTGTAATGCCTTTCGTTTGAAGAATAGATGGCTTCTTAAGCCCTATCGTACCACCTCCGCTCTTAGGAGTGATGGTAAGAACGCCGTCCGCATAGCTTACAGAAGTAACACCGTCCCAAACTTCCTCCGCCGTACTTCCGGCTAGTTTTTCACCGTAATAAGGGGTAATATCCAAACGGCCCGTTGTTTCAATTAACCGGTATGTATTTGATCCGCTTTCTTCCTTAAGCAATGTCACAAATACAAGCCCATTCATTACATCTATGATATTGAAATCAACTTCCATAAACGCCATATTTTTCCAATATCTTTCAATGTCGGTATACATAAGGCTTATTGTAAGCTCGGCTTGCGTACCTGACGAATCAAAATCCTGACCGCCTACGCCTATGCCCGACATTTCAATACCTTTTATCTTACCGTCTACGCCTTTTTCTCCAAATATCACATTATTATCATCAACCCAATACAGCTCAAAACCGACACCTTTTGTCCTGACAATATTTGCTTTCAAACCGGCATCATATTCCACCGTCACAACATCAGTGCGAGCCGAATAACCTGTAACTTTAGTTGCACCGTATCCTGTAGCCGAAGTTTGGAGTTCACCACCGGAAGGTGCGTATTCCTCAACTATTTTAACAGGATATATTCTTCCTGGACGATCGGCGTGAAAAGCTTCCATTAAAGATTCAGCCGTAATCTCATCAGGCAGATTATATCCTTTTTCTACTAACATGAATCCTTTTATCTTGCCCGGATTCAACGGACATTTGCTAAGACCTGTATTGAATTGCTCTACAGCTTTACATGTCCTATAATCTTTTGCCATAACATTGTTCCTTTCTTACTTTTAATTGTAAATTTATTATATCCATAGCGTCTATGCGGTCGAATTTAACTCCATCCGTCGATGAAACGCCACGGCTTGCATAACTGTAATTATCCGATGATATATGAGGTACTATATCACTATACCCGAAATCAAAACGTCTTTCATTTTTTATTTCTTTGATGAATGACTCATAAACCGGATAAATGACAGCTTCAAACGAATTTTTCTTTCTGCTTTCGTTTGTATAATCGCTCAAAGTCTCTACGGCAATGAGGAAGTTTAGGTTTACCTCACAATAATAAGACTTATTGTTTTTGTTCTCATCAAACGGGGTGAACAAGGCAATAAGCGGATAACGTTCTGAACGGGTAACTTGCGACTTATCCATTTCAGCCAATGTTTTACGAATATAGATACTGTCACCAAATATATAATTCACTTTAAATCCGGTTTTCCTGGATACCCTTTCGGTTATATCTTTAAATATGTCTATTATACTGATCATAAACCAAATGAATTAATCTTCTCAAGTAAATGCCGGTCAAAACGCCATCCTTCGTACTTATCTTTATTATCACACAGATAACGGTACACTTTATAGGTCATATCCGCCATGTTGTTCCACGCATAAATAAGCATGGTATTAGGCGAAACAAGCTCTTCGTCTTCCTCAAAACGCTTTACACCCAATATGGTAGCCTGTTGCTGGTTTCCACGTACAAAATAGAAATATACATAATACGCTATCGGCGAATATTTGTTATCACCCGTTTCCGTAACAAGTTTACCTAACAATGAATCAAAAGCATCATTGCCTTTAGATTTTGATCCAACATAATCAATGAACCTTCGGGACAATTCTTCACCTAAAAGATATTCCAGATACTTTGGCTCGTACCTGTTTACATAGGACATCAAATTATCAATCTTAGCCCTTACAGTAGGGGATTCAGCGTCATTAACGTTCAGCCCGGCAATAGAAATATCTCCTGTGAAAAATGTCCCGTCAATTATCATAATGATTCCTGTTTATTCTTTTTAGAAATGAAAAGTTCGTCACATCCCATATCTTTAGCATCGCTAATCAATTCTTGTGGAATATCTATCTTTCCTTCTTTAAAGAAATTAGCAGCCGTAGGCATATTAATTTCAACAATATCTCCTTTTTTATACACAGCTCCATCTTTAACAAATGTTACTTTGTATCTTTTAGTCAAATTCATATTGTACTCTTTCATAATTTAATTTTTTATTATTTATAAATTAAGCAACTAACTTTATAGCCTCAATTACGGTATCAAATTTATCTTTTACAAACGCTGTTTTATATTGAGATTTAATATAAGCCATTAATCGTTTTTCAGCAATAATGGTAACTAAGTTCTTGGTAAAGTCATCGTTTTCCCACCCGATAGTTACCGTTAATACTTGATAATCTCTGATATTTAAATAAGCCCAATCACCTATCCATAATTCACCAACAGGTACAGCAGTAGTTTGAACGACCTTTAATCCTTCAATCAACTCATCACCCATTTTAAATGGACGTAAATATTGCCCGTTAGTGTCTTTTTCGAGCTGCATAGACATATAATCTATTGGATTAATAAGTATTGCATTAGGCCTGTATGCCATATTACTAACACTTACTATCTGGGTGTAGCAAGCAACGATAGCATCATAATAATTTGCATTCGGTATTTTCTTAGATACAGTTAAAGAAAATGCCGGCATATCAGTAGCGACCCCTTTTATTTCTCCATTCGTACCTGTACCGGAAAGAATTCCTTTTTCTTCTGCAAGACCTATTTTATTAATCATTTCAGATTGTACTTCTGCAACAAATTGAGGAAGATCATATAATGTTTCTTCTGTGAATTTGGAAGTAATTGCTACTTTTCCAACAGTTATTGTTTTTTCGGTAAGTGTAGCATCCATATTAGGTTTTAATGCCCCTTCTGCAACCCATTTTGCATCACCTTCTTTAGATGAATATTCAGCATACGTAAGAGACCTTGAATTAATGCGAGTTACATTTGAAACTTCACGCAAAACAGTTTGTGCACGTGGAGATACTGATAAATCAGGATCAACTTCCATCCCATAGTGTGGAGCTAACGTACTTGATGCTATTGTTCCAACAGCTTTTTTATCAATAACAATATCAATCGTTTTCTTAAATCCTGGAGAACCTTTACATGCCGAACGTAAGTCTATTACTTTAGATCCTTTTTCATCTTTGATAAATTCTTTCAATTGACTTTCAATCTGTTTCGCAATGGATTTCGTTTTCAGTTCGCCATTTTCCCCTTTTTCAGTGGCGGCTTTAATTTTTATAATGGCAGACTTAACATCCGTTATTTCTTCCTTTATCTGATTCAATTCATCTTTTGTATCAATAGATTTAATAGTTTCGTTTAACTTTTCATCCAACGATTTTCTATCAATAACATCACTCATGTACTCATTTAGTGCTTCATTAATTGTACTATTCATTGATTTTAATACTTCAACGGTTTCTTTAGGCGTTTTATCAACATCAATGGACTTAATAAAGTCTACAACCGGAAATTTCTTTTTTTCGTCACTCATTTTGTCTTAATTTAATTGTTTTGAAAAAATCTTTTTCACTCTCTTTATTATCGGCTTCCTTTTTCGCAAGTGGCTTCTCTCCCGGCTTGCAAGCAGCAAGTGACATTGATTTAGATATTAATTCTTGTATACATTGTTGGGTTAAAAGAGGAAGTCCTTTGCATACAGTATCTATTTGCTTTTGAAGGTCTGCGTAAGCATTATCATAATCATCAATACTCTTAAGACCTAAATATTGGGTTTCCCCGTTACATCCGATAGATACTACAGATAATTCATATAATACAACCTCTTTGACTACAAGACAATCTCTTTCATCGTCCTCTTCACATTTTTCCCATACATACTTATAACCTATAGAGAATTGGTTTAGAGTACCTGATTCAAGCTGCTGTATCGCCTGATTTCCTTTAGGTACATCGTCTATCTTCGCTTCAAAATAAAGCCCTTTTTCATCTTCATACAGTTTGGTTATTTTGCCTATAGGCTCTTTCATGTCATGCATCCATAGCATGATTATCTTGTCATTAGCTTGTGATTCAGGACCTCTTTCCTGAATGCTTTTAGAAAAACAACCTTTGATAAGCAAATCACGCACTTTGTCGATATTGTTAAATACGGCAGCATAACCGCTTATGGTGCGGCTTTCACTATTTATATCTAGTTCTTTAGTATCAATTGTGAAACTTTTGAACTGCTTTCCTATTTTACCTTTGTACTTATTCATCCGAACTATTGTTTTGTATGTTATTTCTAAAAGTTCCATTTGGATTATCCGGATCAATGTCTACGTATTCGGCAATTATAGACCTTGCCTCTTCAGGGGTAAGCGTTGAATCTTTGACTGCCCCGGACATTGCATTTAATATGACGGCAATTGTATCCGCCATAGCTTTCTTATCTTTCTGCAAACACTCTATATGTGAATAGTCTATCTTAATAAATACACCCTCTTGACATAGATTTGAAGTTAAAGCCTCTGATATTTTCTCTGCATCCGGTATAATCACATCCTGATATATCATTTTGCTGGCGGACATTTGGTTGTCATATTTCCCATCGGAAAATAGATTATAATTAACGCCTAAAGCACTGTATACAGCTTTGGTACACCTTTCGTCCTCTTCATGTAATTTAAGCTGATTAGAGTTATAATTTAGTGGAATCCACTTTAATGACGCTTTAGTTACAAGAATAGAATACAACTTATTGACAAGCCCGTATTTTTCTTTGAAAGTATCATTCAATAATTTTTGCTCTTTTGCGTCCAATTGAGTATTCCCAAATTCAGAATTCCCATTATCGCTACAAATAATACCTTTCGGGCCACCATTAACGATTAGAGTACCACTTGCCGCCATTTGAGCCATCCAATTATTAATAGGCATTGACAGGCAATCCGTTCCTGATGAAAACAATATGTCATTCTCATTTGGGGATATAATCATTTCGGAATCGTATATGATGAAATAATCCTCCTCATCTAAGTTTATTCTTTCGTTTCCCCATTCAATATAAGCTTCTTTGATTATGCCCTTTAAATCGGATTGCATGAACACCTTGCCTGTGGAAACAACGTGAAATAAAACAGGCGGTATTATCCACATAGATTTAGGCAAAGATTTTCTAGTAGCCCGTAATGTAAATATGGGGCAAAATCCAAAAGCCTTCAATGTGATTTCAATTTGGCTCATAAACTGCTTTCCCGGTTGAAGAGGATTTGGTTTCGAGAGTAAGGCTCTTATGTCATTAAATGATTTCTTTTCATTGCCATCCTTGTCTTGAATATAATATCTTCCGTTAGAAAACAAAGAACCGCATTTATTAACCACTGTTGAGAATGGCGTACAGGACATTAATGCCAGGGCTTTGTCATTAAGGTTAGACATATCAAAATCGGTCTTAGCCTGAATGGTTCTGCCATTTAACATTTCAGAAAGATACAAGATATTTCCTTTGTCATCTTCTTCGACGGTATTCACATTGTTAATCATGCCGAATGTACCGAAATATCTTCCTAATCTAAATGACTTATATTTTAATCCCATTGCGTATAAAGGAAAGGGGTAAGCCCACGAATGAACCTACCCCTTTCACTGTCTTTTCGTTCATATTTGAATGTAGCATATCACTTGATATGCATGGTAGATTCCTTGTCTGCAAATATATGTATTATTTAGAATGATTCCAAATAATATCCTATATTTTTTATGATTGACTTCTTTTTATTCGTTCACAGATACAAGCCAAAGAATTTAAAGCCTCAAAATTATCTTTTCCGTTATAATCCAGAATGTTATCTATGAACAAGGCTAATGTATCTGAATGAGGAAAATAAAAATTTGCTTTTATAAAATCTATATGAGCATCTATCCTCTCACATTTGTATGGCCTATCAGGTCTTCCGAATATACTCACATCCGTTATATCCCGCAATTCTTTCAGGTAATACATCATTTCTTTGGGCGTTTCCATTTGAACCGATTGGCAACTATCTATAAAAGACGTTATATATCCGCACTGTGGCATACCATCCATTAATATAGCATCATCTATATATATCTTATTATCATTTCCTAAATATGCTTTTACAGCTACATACTTGCCATTAACGGAAGGATTAATCTCTATAAGACACTCTAGATTATCTTTCTTAAGCTTAGATGCATCGTAATATCTTATATCATCCTCTTGGCTACTGTTATGCTTCCTTCGTAACGAAAACATATTATATTCCTTTTCCATAATCTTACAAACAAAATACCTCATTGTATCCGTTAAATGTCCAAATTGCTCATAGGATTGCCCAGTAAGTTTGTCTTTTATTCTTTTCTTCAATATACCACCATTGACATCCTTCTTTGCATTTTCATAATCATATACTGATTTCGAGCATGTTTCATTAATCTCAATTGAACAACTTTTTATAACGCCTGAAAGTATGGCATTGACAAATTCGCCCGACATGGATACAGAAGGGTTAGATCTTGGCATTCTTTCAACAACTATATACTCCGATTCCAACGTTTCTTTAAATTTGTCCTTAAAAGACCTCTTCTCTTCATCCATGTTACTACCTTTCTTTGTCGAAGCGTCGCCATACATGAAAACAACGTCCTGATAATTTATGTCATTCAACCAATTCCTGACAAGTTCAGCCGCTTTTGTAACAGTGTTAAAAGGATCTTCAGCACATATTTCGTGAACTTGCCTTAATATCATCTTATTATCACTGCCTATGCATTGCCATACGCTAACAGATATATACGGAAGCAAGTTATCATCTATAGATATATGCATTGGAATACCGCTAATATACGGGAATTTTCCTTTATGCTTACCTGCATCGAAAGCATGAAGGAATTCTCCACCGGTTTTTATGCTACCCCATTCGCCTAAAGCATATATTCTGTAATAGTTGTAATCGTTCAGCCTATACCATTCATAGTTGGCAATGGTTTGCTTGTCATAATAGCCATATGTACCACATGGAGATCCGACGACCCAAAAATTATTCTTATATGTCGAAAGGAGCTCTATTGTATCTGGAGCATATATTTCATACTTTCCTGCTCTTTCGTTGAATATATTACGCGGCTTGTTCATCCTAACTCCTGTAATGGAGCTGTATTCTTTATTAAGTATTTCACCGGTTACCGGGTTCTTTATCCTTCCACATAAATTGGTTGGTTTTTCGTCCCATTCCTGAGCATCGAATACCTTTTTCTTTATCCAATGTTCCTCTGATATCGGATTAAAAAGACAAATAACCTGAAGTCCCCTTTTTCCTCTTAAACGGAAAGTAATTTGCGTGAAATCAATATAATCAAAATCGGATACCTCTTCAAGGATAACCCACTTGTAATTAGTTATACCTTTAATTTTTTCAGGGTTATCGAGACCTGAAAAATCAATTTTAAGCCCATTGTAACACGAAATATTATTTTCTATGAAATTGAAGTAATTATATATGTGTAACCTTCGTGCCTGAACCTTAAATTCCTCATATATCGTATTCTTTATCGAAGCACCTACTTTCCTGAATATTACCGCAGAGCCTTCTCCGTTAAGCACAGATAAAAGAATAGCCTGTACTGTTGATGCCGTTTTGCCCGAAGAAGAGCCTCCACGCTCAAATATGTACCTTATATCCTCATTTCTTATAGCATCCCTTACATGCCAAAATAAAGGGTTGAATAATTTATGTGAAAATATAAGTTCGGTTGAGTTCATTTACATTTTGATTAAATTTAAAGTACTTTTATGACACCTTTTTATGTTACCCCCGTAATTTTTGTAACAACAAAATCAAAAAGCTACAATAATTCAGATATTACTAGCATTTTCGTCACCAATAATCATCCTTACGCTAGTTGTATTTTCTGCTTTAACAGGAGCTTCAAAGCCAAGCATTTTATTTATGTTCTCAAGGGCTTTAATTTTATCATACAACTCTATCTTAACATATTCCACATCCACAATTTCAGGACTATCGCTTGTGCCTATATTTTTTTTCAACACTTTGGTTGATATACTTTTAATACTTGATTTTTGTTCTTCGGTCAGATCTTCTAATTCTTTGCGTGTTATCCAAGTATTATGCAAATTAGCAATGGATGAGAAACCTATTTTAGCCAATTCGGAAAGTACCATTTCTTTAGTAATATCGGATTTCTTCCTTTGCTTTTCTTGCAATTCAGCCACCCTTGCCGCAATATTGCTCTTCTTAAGTATTCTGCAAGCATTCTCATTAATTGTCTTATATGACATTTTTTTGCATGAGTAGGCGCGCCTGTACGCATCGGAAGCATTACCGCTTTCGAGATAGTAGTTACAAAAATTTTCTTGCTTTACTGTCAGCTTTAAATTACTCATGTCTTTTCGAAAGAATAAGTTACGTACAACTTCATACGTTATTGCAAATATACAAACTATTTATGATTATTCAAATAAAAAATCACCTATAATCCTTTCAGTATGGAGTATAATCAACTTACTAATGTTAAAATTCTATATTTATAATACTTTTACCACTCAAAAGTTTGGTATTACAAAAACTATTCGTATATTTGTAATATCAAATTTAAACAAGTAGTAACAATTAAAACAAAAAGATTATGAGAACTTTGGATGAAAAAACAATCGAAGAAATAAAAAGAAGTTACCCCTATAATTGGTCAGAGGCTATGTTAAGACCTAATAAAGTGGATGAAGTTCTAGAATTTATTGAAAGAAATAAAAAAGAGATAGAGGTATCTTACACACAGGTGTTTTTTGCACCAAACGGTTTTGATATTTATTAATTAAATGGTGAAAAGCGTGTGTTTTGTGCGCCGAGCGAGGTTTTTGGAGTTTCCCCTTTATCTGAAAAGGATGCTGCTGGAGATTGGCAGGCATGGTTAAAAAACGCATCAAAAATAAAAGAAATAAGGTAGATGATTGTAGAAGCAATAAGAGAAGCAATGAAAATACGTAATCTCAAGCAGAAAGAACTTGCGGAAATTGTCGGAATAACAAAAAGTACAATGTCCTTATTCTTAAATGGAAAAACAAAATTAGGGCAGGAAAAAATAGAAACTATATTTAGGGTATTAAATATAAAGTTAATTATCGAATAAAAAAGAACATCCGAAAAGATGTCCTTTGCTCTTACTTATTAAAAATTAATTTATTTAATTCTTTATAAGCGAAACTTCTACTCCACAAATATAAGAATAATTATCTTTCAACTACATGATACGAATTAATAATAGTTCAAATGCACACCCCATAGGGGTTTTCTTAAAAAATTTGATTACCCCATAGGGGTTTTCTTAATATCCCCATGAGGGTTTTCTTTTTTTTACACTATAATTGTTAACGAAATCAATAACAGCCCTATTTGCTTCGTCTATTTTCGATAAATCATAATTTATATATACATCCGTTACCTTAGAACCGAAAGAATGACCTAAGGCTAGAGATATAGTATCTTTCGGGATTCCAATTCTATGGGCTATGGTAGCCCAAGTATGGCGGGCCCAATATGTACTTAGTTCAGGAAATAAGGCTTCTCTTATCTTTTTACCTCCCAATCCTTTCCTTTCAAAATTTCCAATGAGCTTTAAACCTCGGTTCATGGCCGTTACGAAGTTGCGATAATTACCTTTGCTCTCTTCCATTGCATCTAAAAGATACTCATTCCCCCTATATTTATTTATTATCTCCATAGCTTCAGGTTCTATTTTAATGGAATATAACTTACCCGTTTTTTCTCTTTGATATTCCAGCCGCTCTTCATGTATCACTTTTGCCTCAAACAGATCTATCGAATTAATCCCTATCATATAGAACATTAGCATAAACATATCCCTAAACTTCTTTTGGTATTCTTCACATTCGAAATCCCTTAGTTGAATGAGCTTTTCAACCGAAAGCGATCTTTTTCTAGTTTCCTCCATTTCTATCTCAAATTTTCTAAAAGGATATAATGAAGTAACCCCTTTGTCCATACAGTAATTGAATACAGCTCTTATATTGCGTAAATGGATGGAAATCGAATTAATCTTAAGCCCCTTATCTTTCAGATGCTTTTTAAAGGCATAAAGCCACTCTTTATCCATTGATTCAAAAGTGCAGGCTTTATCATATTCCAATATCTTTTTCTGCGTAGATTCATAAGTAATTATCGTATTTGCCTTTTCTTTGGTTTTCATAAAATCGTCCATATAATCAATGAATACTTTTTTAGAACGTGGTTTTTGTGACAGCTCTTCTTCAATATATTCTTTTAATGCCTTATCAGGCATACTTTTTAATTTTTCATCATCTTCAAGACGCAATAGCAAACGTTCTATTTTATTGAATAAAGCATGGATAGCCGAGTTTTTTGCCTTATAATTCAATTCATATTTATTGTATCCGTCACCATCCCAATTTTGAGGAAGTGATGAAAAAGATGTGCTTATGAGAAATTTACGGTTATGACGTACATTGATTTTAATTGGGAATGTGCCATCTTTTTTAGAACGTCTCATGTCAAGATAATAATTTACCGTAGCCATTGTTTTATATTTTAAGGTATAATGTTTTGTATATGTCCGGTGCAAATATAGAAATTATTTGCACCAAATTTGCACCAAAATAGTATTTAATAAGCCTGAATACACCTAGTTTTTACCTAAATATTGAATAAAAACAAACAAAAAAAGCGTCTATCTTTTAAGATAAACGCTTGATTTTCAACTTTGTAGTGGATACGAGAATCGAACTCGTATTTCATGCGTGAGAGGCATGCGTCCTAACCGTTAGACGAATCCACCAAGCTATTTTTGCGCTGCAAAGATAAGCAAAAATAATAAGGCAACAAGGATGCTAACGTTAAAATGTTACAAATTTAAACAGATAAAGAAAGAAGATAGTTTCAAATACTTCACGAAAGTAAAGTTCCAAAGTATCTTCTTTCTCGTTATCTACAAAGACATATTTAATATACAAGAAAAATCCAATAACCCCATTGAACGTTAGCACCTAACACATCACCCCAAATAAAAGAATCCGGATTATCTTTACTTACAAGTTTCCGCAACACTTTTGCAATAGTAGGTAGTTATGCATTCTATTTACGCCACTAATACAAATTTTATTTCTATCTCCTATTTTATTAATCACATCTTTTTTTGTAACTTCGCACCCGAATGGAGCATAAAGTTCCATGCAATAAATGAAAAAGCAAAACCAAAAGCCGTATTCATATTTTTTTAATGGTGTGCTAACCAAACTATCACTCTTCCATCAATGGGGAAGAGAAAACTCCGATTAAGTATTCTTCATACTTAAAAATCTTTTCGTAGTTCAAATTCATTAAATATTAATAACGTATGAGCAAATTCACTTTGTTCATAATGTCGTTTTACACGTCATTATGCACTACGGGTATATATGCCCAAGAAGTGGTCAGGCAGGTTATGTCTATCAATGACATATTTTCACTTGCCGACCAAAACTCCAAATCATTACGTCCGTTCGCTACAGGAATAAATGAGGCGAGCAAAGGTGTAAAAGTAGCTAAAAATGCCCGTTTACCGGAAATCGATGTTGCACTGTCATTTAGTTATATAGGAGATGGTTTCATGACAGACCGGGATTTTTCTAATGGCGCCAATGCCCCAATGCCCCATTTCGGCAATAACTTCGCGATAGAAGCATCGCAAGTTATTTATACAGGTGGAGCTGTCTCCAATGGGATAGCAATAGCCAAATTACAAGAAGAAAATGCCGTTCTAAGCCTGGAAGATAACCGTAATAAAGTACGCTTTCTCTTAGTTGGATATTATCTGGACCTATTTAAGCAACAAAATATGCTCAAAGTATATGAAAAGAATATAGAGCAAACTAAACAGGTATTAAAAGAACTTCAGGCAAAAGGAAGTGAAGGTATTGTTCTGAAAAACGATATAACGAGATATGAACTCCTTTTATCCAATCTTGAACTTACCCATACACAAATACAAAATACGATAACAATCTTAAATAATCATCTGACCACAACTCTAGGATTGTCCAATAATATAATGCTGACACCTGATACTACTATTTTGTCACGGGTACTACCTATAAATAATGAAGAAAGTTGGATTACAACGACCGTTACAAGTTCTCCTACTTTAAGACAAGCATCTTTAGCCGTTCAAATGAGTAAATATCAGGATAAAATAACCAGATCGGAACGGATACCGAAGCTGGCTTTATTCGCCGGAAATAAGTTCGATGGTCCGATTATTATCGAGGTACCACCTATCAATAAGAATTTCAATTACTGGTATGTCGGAGTCGGTTTGAAGTATAATATCTCTTCATTGTACAAAACGAATAAAGCAGTCAGCCGGAGTAAATTCTCCATTCAACGAAATGTCGAACAATACGAAGATACCAAAGAACAAATTGAACTAGCCGTCAAAGCAGATCATATCAAATATCTGGAAACTTATGTAGAACTAAATACACAACAAAAAAGCGTGGAGTTAGCAAATCAAAACTATACAGTTATCCGGGATCGATATAAAAATGATATGGCACTGATTACCGATATGCTTGACGCCAGCAATTCCAAACTGACAGCAGAGGTACAATTAGTCAATGCACAAATCAACATCATCTACAATTATTACAAACTTCTATATATTTCAGGAACATTATAAAACAGATCATCATGAATAAAAGAAATAAGAAACTCGCATTTAATATCATCGTTATCATAGCATTCAAGACAACTAAAGCAACTATAAATCAACGACTTATATCAGCAAGTCAAAGGCGGACAAAAATAAACTCACTAATATGGTAGATTTGTTAAATAGCATATATACAGCCAGTTACAACACGAAGAAGTACCGTTTATCGGATTTCTTCAATCGGTGGTGGGACGAGTATGCACAGCACCCGGCGGAGTATATCACCCCCGAACAGTACAAGGCGGTGAACGCTATCCGTGTATGCCGTACAGCAGCTTTAGGCATAGATACATATGCTTGTCCCGAATGTGGCGAAGTACGGGAAATCTACCATAGCTGCAAGAACCGTTTCTGCCCGTCATGCGGTTGGCGTGATACGCTGAAATGGGCGGGACGCATGAAAGACAAGTTGCTGCGAGTGCCACACCGCCATGTGGTTATGACCTTGCCGCATATATTACTGGATTTGGTGAAGCACAACAAGAAAGAAATATTGAATATCTTGATGCGCACATCGGCTGAAACTGTTAAGGACTGGATGCAGCATAAGTTCGGCTTGAAAACCGGAGTGATTGCCGTGTTACATACCTACGGGGAAACGAAGCAGTTTCATGTACACACGCACATGATTATGTCGTGGGGTGGTATTGACAGCAACGGAAAGATTGTCATTCCCGAACGTGACTATGTACATATCCCCTCTATCTGTAAGGTGTTTCGCTACAAGTTTGAAAATGCGTTGATAGAACTGTTCGATGCGGGCAGACTGGAACATGATTTTCGTGATCGCATGGAGTTTATGGGCTTCATCAAAAAGGTGGCGAACAAAAAGGATTGGATTGTGCATTTGGAGCCGCCGATACAAATGCCGGAGCAGGTGATACAATATGTAGGCAGATATTCCAAAAGAGCGTGTTTGAGTGAGTATAAGATTACGGCAATGGATGGTGAAAACATTTCATTCCGCTATCGTGACTACCTGAACTCGCCCGACAGAAGAAATCCGGTAGAAAAGGAACTGACATTGCACTATCGTGAGTTCTTCCCCCGATTGTTGCAACACGTTCCCCTGCGTTACTTCCGCATCGTGAGGTATTACGGCTTCTACTCCAACAAAGGTAATTTGCCGGAAGAATACTTCGGACGGGATGAAAGCGAGATTGAGGAAGCCAAATTGCAGCAGGAAGAAAGCGAGTATGAAAACCCGTATTTCTGCGAGTGCTGCGGACAAATGAGAGTTTACAGTCACACAACGGTAGCAAGTGGCGGCACAACATATACGGTTGTATTGGAGCATTGCGACATACACAGACGAAAAGCGGCATGATAGCAACATGGGATAGCTATGCCCTGCCGTGAACAAATACAGAAAAATCCCATAAAACAGAAGAAAGGAGAACAAAAAATGAATGAAATACAGATAAGAGCAGTAATAAAACAAGGAAGGTGTAAGCGTGAACTTTACACCTCTTTCTGCCGGAAACAGCAGTTAAAAATTGAAGTTCTATATAATATGTAACAAGGCAAGACGGGTAAAACTGTCTTGAACATGAAAATTAAGCACCTAAACGGTGCATATTTCCGTGCCATTAGCAACAGCCATTGTATGGGTTTGCTCGCACTTCATTCATTTAGGTAACGTAGAATTCACCGACAATGCACAAGTGCGCCAGCATATAGTTCCAATCAATAGCCGTGTACAGGGATTTATAAAAAAGATATATTTTACAGAATATCAAAATGTATCAAAAGGAGATACTTTGGCACTCATCGAAGATTCTGAATTCCGTTTCAGATTGGCTCAAGCCGAAGCCGACTATCAAAACGCATTATCCGGCAAAACAGTCATGACCTCGACCATCAACACCACTCAAAATAATATTTCCGTATCTGATGCCGGGGTACAGGAAGCTAAAATACGTCTTGATAATTCCGAACGCGAATATAATCGTTATAAGAACCTATTGGAAAAAGACGCCGTCACCAAGCAACAATATGATGCTATAAAAACTAATTATGAAGCATCCAAAGCCAGATATGAGCTTCTTGTACGCCAGAAGAAATCAACATCTCTTGTTAAACAGGAGCAGACTCAACGTTTGGAACAAACAGAAGCAAATATAAAACTTGCCGAAGCTGCTTTAAAAATAGCCGGACTGAATCTCTCCTATACCATAATCATCGCTCCGTGCAATGGAAAAACCGGTAGAAAAGAAATACAGGAAGGACAACTGATACAGCCCGGACAAACGCTTGTCGATTTGGTAGACGATAATGATAAATGGATTGTTGCCAATTATAAAGAGACACAAACATCCAATATTCAAGAAGGAAATGAAGTAGATATTGAAGTCGACGCTATACCAAACATCATCTTCAAAGGTTATGTAAAGTCCGTATCACAAGCTACAGGAGCTAGTTTCTCGCTTATTCCACAAGATAATTCCGCAGGCAATTTTGTAAAAGTAGAACAACGAATCCCTGTTCGCATTGAATTCTCGGATACAAATAAACCGGAAGATATGAAACGTTTACGTGCCGGTATGAATGTAGAATGTGTAGTAAACTATTAATTTATGCATGAAATAACTCCTTTTTCAATTCCTGCCATCCGAGATTTCGTACCGAAAGGAATCAGACCGTGGATTATCATCTTATTTGTTATTGTCTTTCAATTCTCAGGAGGAATATATTTAGCCGCAGTCAGCGAAATGGTCGGCTCTCTAGCTTTAATGCAAGAAGACATCATGATGGCAGGGTATGCCTCCATGGTTGGTATGGCATTAACATTCAACATTATGTTCCGGCTAAAATTCCGGTTTTCCTCCAAAACATCTTTAATGACCTGTTGTATAGCCATAATCATTTGTAACCTGATATGTATGTACACCCGTAGTATTCCCCTACTCGTCATCACTTGCTTTATTGCCGGGATCTTCAGGATGTGGGGTACATTTGAATGTAATTCAACCATCCAGTTATGGATAACGCCTAAACGAGATTTATCCATATTCTTCTGTTACATCTACTTACTGGTGCAAACATGTATCCAATTATCCGGATTAATAACTGTATATACTGCGTTTTGGACTAAATGGGAATATATGCATTGGTTGATAATAGGTCTATTGCTCATTGTAATGCTGGCTACAATGCTGTTGTTTCGGAATTACCGTTCCATGCGTAAACTCCCATTATGGGGAATCGATTGGTTAGGTGCTATGATGTGGGCAGCAATTGCATTATGTATCATATTTATATCTGTATATGGAGAGCACTATGACTGGTATCACTCCGTTTATATACAAGCAGCAACCATTGCAGCTATCATAATGCTGCTATTAAATATATGGAGATCCTCTTTCATACGCCATCCGTTTTTTGCGCTGGCAACTTGGCGTTTCAAAGTAGTATATACAACTTTTTTATTATATATACTCATTGATACTTTACTGGCTCCGGCACATCTATTCGAACATATTTATATGGAATCTATCCTTGGTTATGATTCACTAAATATCATTTCTCTCAATTGGGTAATCGTTTTGGGAACTATTGTCGGCAGTGTATTTACCTATCATACATTTGCAATCCATAAATGGTGTTATAGAACTATGACAGTCATAGCATTTATGGCAATTACAGGTTATTTGATGATTTTATATTTCACGATTGATTATAATCTACCGAAAGAAACTCTGATATTCCCTATTTTCTTACGTAGTTTCGGTTATGTAATCATTGCCATTTGTTTTATTACCGCTTTATCCCGTGTACCTTTTGAATATTTCTTTCAAGCCGTTTCCATCCAAGGTTTTGTAAGTGCCGGACTAGGAGGAGCAATAAGTAATTCAATATTGGGGCATTTACTAAACGTGACAGTCAAGAAGAATACGATCCAACTGGGAGCGACATTAGACCACGTAAACCCTTTGGCCAATCAATTATCTACAGGAGAACTCTATGGCACATTACAACAGCAGGCTTTGATGGTTTCCATGAAAGAACTGTATGGGTGGCTTACCATCGTTAGTTTATTTTGTCTTTTCCTATTCTGGATAAACGAAAACTCTATCCGACCATTACATGCAATCCATCCTAGATACAGGGCCATTCGAAGATACGTCAAACATGAATTACGAATCAGTAAAAACAAAATATAAACTGATTTTCAGCATACGGTCCTTTGTTTACAAACGATAGGAGTTTGCAAACAAAGGACCGTACGTTTGTAACCAATCGTCCTGATGTTTAAAAAAACATCAAGGTGCTTAAAAGTAAGAAAATGCCGGGCACTTAGTCCCGGCAATAAAATCAGCTAAAAAGCAGAAGGACATACAACCTTGTACTTCCGGTCGCCCACAACAACAATATAACAACCCGGACGAACAGAAACCGAAGTCTGATTCTGTGAAACCAGTCTACCATCAACATTATAAATCCTTATTGCAGTCTGTTCCTGACAAGAGATCTCAATCACTCCATCACGAACCGTGACTTCTGATGAAGATATTTCCATGTCGGTAATACCTGTCGGAGGAGCTGAGTAACAATAAACAATACTACCAACCAATTTCCAATCCTCTGCCGAGTCTAACCATTGATACACTTTTTCTTCTAAAAGATTGCCATATTCATCATATCTGTTTTCAGATTTAGATTGTCCATACCAGAAATTCTGCATTACTTCGAAAACCATAATAACCGTAGATATTCTATTTCCATAAATATCATAATCATAATCAGCTTTATAATCCTCTCTCCAATCACCTGTCATTAATTCAAAATCTGTTATTACATAGGAATACCTTCTTTCTGCAATTAACTTACTATTCGTGTTATAGCTCCACTCATTTTTAGAAGAATTCGACCAGCTACCGCTCATTGCATCCCAATAATAATTAATATTCAATGTTCGGTTTCCATTCGCATCATACTGATACTCATTTTTAAAATCGGCAACAAGTTCTTTTGTCATAAAATCAGCAGAATAAGTTATTTTCTGCAGAACACTATCCATCTCATTATAAGTATATTCTTCCTTGTTTCTTAAAACCCAACTATTATCCGTATCTTTATTATAGAACAATTTTTGAAGCATATTTCCACGGGAGTCATAAGTTTTTTCATTCTTCGTTGTTTCAAATAATTCACCTGTATCATAATTCTTTATTAAAAAGAAATTCTCAATTTCATTACCAGCCTCATCAAAAACAAATATTTCTTTTGTTGTGCTTGTATACTTTTGCAAATCGACATCCCAGTCCTGCATATACCTTTCCGTCATATTTCCGTTCGTATCAAACGTATAGTCCGTTTTAAAAGCAGGGATGAATTGATCTGTTCCACTTACATTAGCATAAAATGCAGCCATTGTTATCTGGTTTCTATCATTATATTCCCACTCATTTTTGACTACAGACATCCATTTAGAACTTTCACTATCCCACATGAAAGTTACATCTGTCAGCTGATTACCTCGTTCATCATACGTTGCCCTACCTTGGAAAGAAGGTATCCAATCACTGCCCCCCCAGACATATCCATCCATAGAAAGGATTTTATTCAATTCATTATATGCGCTCACCTGCTTTTCCTGATACACCCAATCTTTTAAAGATTGACTCCATGACAAAGACATTTGTAATGTCACATTCTTATTCGCATCATATTCATAAACATAACGGTAATCAGGTATCCATGTTTCGGAGAAATCATCCCAAATTACTCGAGTTCTGCCAATCAAATTTCCATCGGCATCAAATTCATTCATAATCTTATCATAACTCTTGCCATCCGGAGTTTTAGCCACAATACTATCACAACGTAATTGATTCTCGTCAGACGCAGCTGTTACTGGCAAATTCTTTAGCGAAAAGTCTGAATTTAAATGTTGGGCATTCACTAATGTGAAACCAAACACACATAAAGTAAATAGTAATCCTTTTCTCATAACTCTATTTTTTTAATTATCGATATACGCAAAAATAGCCTTAAATGCCTACTCTCACAAAAAAACCGGATAGACAAGCACTCTACATCTCTCTTTTTTTATACCTTTGTTATATGAAAAATTACTATTTGTCTATTCTAGCCTTATTTATCTGTCAATTTTATACTTTTGGAGGGAATAACCTCCAATGGAAAGCTATTAGTCCCGGTTTCGACAGTCTAAACATTCAATTAGAAGAAGCGATGCATTCCGATGATACCCCGTCACAATATTATCCCATAGTGAATAAAATGTATCGGATAGCGCGGCAAAAGAAAAACGATAATTTATTAGCCCGCACTTTATACTGGGAATCCTGGATTCAGTTGAAAAACGACAAAGACTCTGCCGAAACTCTGATTAAAGAAGCACTGGAAAAAGTAGATACTATCCAATACCAATATGATTATGCAAGAATACTTTTCAACTATGGTAACATACAGATAAGTCATGGCAAATATTTACAGGCATATTTACTCAACAAAAAGTTAGAAGATTATTTCAATGAGATCGAAGATTACCTGTTTCTAGGCAAAACATGTATCAACATCGGATACATATTGAATGGATTAGAAGAATATCAAGAGCCGTTAATCTACCTCCAAAAGGCTAAAGAAGCTTTTATAAAAGGAAATCATGAAATACAAGCCATTAAAAACGAATTAAATATTGCCAATGTCTTGTCCCAACAAGGTAAACATGAGAAAGCTATTGATATATTGAATAATCTTTTAAAAGAAGATATAGTTCAAAATGACACACTATTTCTTATAAGCGTCATCGTTTCCACAGATTGTATGGAAATGACGAAAGAAATGCACAAGAAATATGCACAGAAAGCCTACCAAATGGCAGAACAATTAAAGAATGAATACTATTTAATGTATACCTCAGTTAATCTGGGAGGTTATTACCTTCGATATGACAATAAACATGACAGCGCCCTATATTTTTATCAAAAAGCATACAATTATCTGAAGAAAAACAACGATGCATATATTACCGCTAATATCCTACAGGGACTTTCTGATTGTTATGATTGTTTAAATCAACCAGACAGCGCCTATTATTATTTGAAATATCATAATCTTTGTAAAGACTCATTAGCAGGAAATAATAAGATTATTGAAATAAACAAAATCGAAGGACGCTATGCCATTGAGAAATACGAATCTGAACTAAAACAAGCCAGAGAAAAAACCTCATGGCATAGGAAGATGTCATTCCTAATAACGATGTCACTGACTACCCTGTCTTTATTGCTTTGTTATATATTCTGGCTACTCTATAAAAAAGGAAAAATCAATCAGCAACTAAAAGAAACGGAAAACAGGGAATTAAGCGAACACCTTAAAACCGAGACGCTGCAAAACGAGCGTTTCCAGATGGAAATAGATTTAAAGAATCGCGAACTCACTTCCAACACTTTAATCATAGCGGAGAAAAACCAGACATTAAAGAAACTGATGAAAGAGATTGAGGCCCTAGGAAGTGACGGCATATTACCTCCCAAATACAAAAATAGCCTTACCAAAGATATAAAAAATCATTTGGCATCCGACGATGAATGGCAATTCTTTAAAATCCATTTTGAGAAGGTTCATCCGGACTTTTTTACCGCACTAAAAAATAAATACCCTACTCTTTCCGAAAATGAGCTACACTTATGCGCCTATATCCGAATCGGAATGAGTTCCAAACAAATAGCATCGATGCTATCCGTGCTTCCCGAGACAATAAATATGGCACGCTACCGTATGAGAAAGAAGATGGAGGTAGAACAAGAAACGTCATTGGAAGACTTCTTACGAACCCTATGATTATACTTAAACAAAAAAATCCTACAAATCATTGATTTGTAGGATTTAAAGTAGTTTAGCGGAAGCTGGGGGATTCGAACCCCCGGTACAGTTACCCGTACGTCAGTTTAGCAAACTGGTGGTTTCAGCCACTCACCCAAACTTCCTTTACCCACATTATCTCTCAAATGCGGTGCAAATATAGGGAGTTGTTTTGAAGTACACAAATCTTTTAGAGGTATTTTTTTAAGAATTTAAGAGTAAGAACAGTAAGATTCTAGAAGTCAAGTATTAACAAATCATATTTAACCTCTTAAAATCATTCGGATATTTCAAAATCTACCATCACAGGCAAATGGTCACTGAAACCTCCTATATATTTCATCCCATAATAAGTACGAAAAGGTTTCCGTCCCCCATACTTGGAATCATCTTCCAAAAGAAAAGGAAAATCACAGATACGAGCTTTCTCATTGGATGTATGTATCTTATTCCCCGGCATGAGTAATGAGCCCAAAACAATTAACTGATCAAGTATCCCCCACTCTCCCTGATAATTATAAGTGCCCAGCTTATCTCCCTTATCCGCCATCAGATTATACAAAAGATCAGGATCAATCGGACTAACCGGAGATTTTGCCCCCAATATATTTGCTATCGAAGCATTTTCAGGATAGTCATTGAAATCCCCCATAATCAAGATATTAGGATTGGTACGAACAAAGCAAATACTATCTACTGTCGATTTTAATATGGAAGCGGCATAAAGTCTTGCAGGTTCACTCTCTTTCTCACCACCATAACGGGACGGCATGTGGCAAACAAAAACATCCAAAGAATCACCGGAAGAAACTAATCCTGTAACATGCAATATATCACGGGTAGGCCTTCTATCCTTTTCCTTAAAAGAAAGACGAATGGAATGATAACTTAAAAGTTTAAAGTTCCCACGCTGCCACAGCAAAGCAACATCAATGCCACGTTCATCCGGCGAATCTGTCATTACATATCTATACTCATATTCTTTCAAAGGAGAATACTTCACCAGATCATCCATAACCTTTTCATTCTCCACTTCACACAGACCAATCAGTGCAGGAGAATTCCATTCGCCCACCGCAGCGATTACTTTTCCTATATGATTAATCTTTTTCTTATAACGTCCAAGATGCCACCCACGAACAGAAGCAGGCAAAAATTCATAATCGCTTTTCAAACTATCATGCCGGCAATCAAACAGATTCTCCACGTTATAAAACATTACCCGGAAGGGTTCTTGCGCAAACACAGTAACGGATGTTACAAGAAAAGCTAATAAGATAAACGGCTTCATTCCCGTCGTTTATCTCCGGGCATCCATTCATAACACCCGACATCCGGACCACCGTCATTCAAACGATCACGCCCGTTCCGGTCTAAAGGATATTGTTTTGCATATTCAGGTGCACCCAAATTCACCGCAGCCGATAAAGAGTCTATCCTGAAATCATAGTCGAAGTCCTCTTTTCCTATATAGAGGAAGTTCTTATCTTTAGCTAGAGATTTTCCTTTGTCGTCTTCTTTCTCATCCCAAATCGTATTAGGATAATATAACAGCTCTTCCTGATAGCCCGGACTCTTTTCATCCAATTTCGTATTTACCAGAGAGTAAGAGAATTCGTAATTAAAAGGAATAGATTCATCTTTTGTTCGCCCTCCGCTCATTTCATCGGACATGGAGCCTGTTATCAAACAATTTCTAAACATCGCATTTGTCAGCGGCATGTGCTCACTGTTTCCTAAAAATACGGCCGTTCCTTTCCTTATATCCCAACTATAAAAATTAGCAATCGTACAGTGAATAAACTCTACTTCCCCACCTAAGACAGACACACAATAACCTCCGGCATTCGTAATCTGACTATTGCCAACCAATGCTTTACTAGATATCAAATCCAGAGCATTACCTTTCACATTATGTACAACAGAGTTCTCAAGCACCAATTTTGTTCGTTCCACATCCGAAGAATCACATTGGATACCGTATTGTCCTCCATGAATATCCACATAGTTCAAATAGTTATCATAGCTTTGCTCAAAAAAACGCACTCCGCCCCATTGCCCTGAAACACGGTCATAAGGCAGATCCAGCTCTTTCATCTTATCCAGACGGTCACCACGCAAGACCACCGGATTCTCCTTCGTGCCATTGGCAATAACAGAACCGTAAACCAAACAATTTATTTTATTATGAAAATAGAGACGGGTACCCGCTTCCATCGTCAGTTTCGTGCCTTCGTTGACCCGAAGACTATCATAGACAAGTATGGGACGGTAAGCCGTCAAAGTCGTATCTTTATCAATAACCTTGCCTTTCATTATCAGAATGTCCTGACCATAAGCCAATAACTTAACGTCTTGCTGTACGCCACTAGCCAACTGGAATATCAACGAATCTTTTATCAGTATAGGATTGTCCCGATTCTGAGGATCGACCTTTACCTCTATAAAGATATACAAACTATCATTCTTGGGAATCTCTATCGCCGAAGCATCTCCATAGCCATCCGGCACATTTATCATAAATCCGGAGCTACCTCCACTTGCCAAACGGACAGAGTTTACATTTACACCTTTATCGTTCCGGTTATATACTTTCAGATGGAATGTAGCAGAACCAATCGTAGTAAAAACCGTATCGAAAGAAACCGTATCGGTAGAAAAAGAAAGCCTATAAGCAGGGTCTACAGAAAACTTATCGTCATTACAGCTCATAAAGAAATGACTGAACATTACCAGCAAGACTCCACCTATTATATATATATGTCTGTTCATTCGGATGATTATAAAGATATTATTTAGGCACGAATTACGTATAATCCGTGCCTAAATATAACGAGAATCTTTTTCTATTATTATTTCTTCTCCGGAATATTTGCCAGAACCTCAAGCAAATGTCTCCAGAACTTATCCACTGTCGGTATCAGCATACGCTCATCAGGAGAGTGCACGCCGCGAAGAGTCGGTCCGAATGAAACCATATCCAAAGAAGGATACTTCTCAAGGAATAAACCGCACTCCAACCCCGCATGAATAGCCTTTACTTTCGGCTCTACTCCAAACAAACGCTTGTATGCCTCGACTGCAACTTTCAGAATAGCAGAAGACGGATTCGGTTTCCAACCCGGATAACCTTCTCCTACGGTTATCGTAGCCCCTGCCAATTCAAAGACAGCACCTACCGTATTCGCCATATCGTCACGGGAAGAAAGGATGGAACTACGCTGGCTGGTTGCTATACGTATGATATTGCCTTCCACCATTTTTATAGAAGCAAGATTAGAAGAGGTCTCTACCAATCCTTCAATATCCTGACTCATAGCGTATATTCCATGATGAACAGCCGTCAAAGCCTTTAGTAAACGAGTGGTCGTATCACGGTCAATTGCTTCTTTACGAGGAGTTTCCGATTCTAAGAACAACTTCATATTCGGTTCGGTCACGGCATATTCATCTTCTACCTCGGCAGCAAAGATATTCAATTCAATACGGACATTTTCTTTCTCAGGCATAGGTACGGCACATACTGCATACGCCTCACGGGGAATGGCATTACGAAGATTTCCTCCATTGATCTCACACAAATACATATCCATCTTCTTAGAAATACGTGTCAGATAGCGAACCAAAACCTTATTCGCATTTGCACGCATTTTATTGATATCATCACCGGAATGTCCTCCTGTGAGCCCCTTCACGTCCACACGGAAAAAGAAATAATCCTGTGGTGCGGCTACTTTCTTATATTCAAACTCGGCCACCGTATCGATACCTCCGGCACAACCGATAAACAGCTCGCCTTCATCCTCCGAGTCCAGATTAAGAAGAATATCACCGTTCATAAAGCCCTCTTTCAAAGCGAAAGCACCCGTCAGCCCGGTTTCTTCATCAATCGTGAAAAGACATTCTATTGGTCCGTGTTCAATATCATCGGCAGCAAGTATAGCCAGCTCCGTAGCCACACCGATACCATTGTCCGCACCCAAAGTAGTACCTTTTGCACGCAACCATTCACCATCTATATAAGTTTGTATCGGATCTTTCAGGAAGTCATGCTCTACATCGCTGTTCTTCTCACAAACCATATCGACATGAGACTGTAGCACGACTGTCTGCAAATGTTCTTTTCCTTTTGTTGCAGGTTTCTTAATCAAGACATTCCCCACCTCATCAAATTTCGTTTCTAAATTATGCTTCTTTCCGAAAGCTTTCAGATACTCAATAATCTTTTCTTCCTTCTTGGAAGGACGCGGAACCTGACAGATCTCATCAAAATAATGAAAAACGGAAGCCGGTTTTAATTCTGTTCTATCCATAATTTATTCCTATTTATAATTTAACACTTCCATTTATGAGGCGCTAAATTTAGTTAATTAATTCCTATACTAGAACCTTGTTTTCAATTTTTATCTAAAAAGAGAAGGCATAGTCCTTGCAAAAGTCTATCTTTGCATCGCAAAAATAACAGAAATGCTTGACACTATCCTCATAACTTTGTTAATAGTTGCTATTTGTATAGCATTATTAGGTGTTAATATCTTTTTCACCAAGAAGAAAAAGTTTCCTAATACGCATGTAAGCGGAAGTAAGGCTCTACGGGAAAAAGGTATCGGATGTGTGCAGTCTCAAGACAGGGAAGCGAGAAAAGAAAGTAAACTGGCTGTTCCGGAAAGAGAAAAAGGAAAGACGGATAAGGAAATAAATTAATTAAAAACTATATCGAATATTTATTATGAAACGAATGACTAACATCTTCAATGGAATTTTGGCTTTGACTGTTATACTCTTGTTTGCACAGTGCAATAACAAGAAAGGCGAGCCGGAAACGGCTAATGTTCCTGAAGGTAAAACCGGAACTTGTACATTAAAAATAGCGTATGTTGAAATAGACACACTACTGACCAAATACAATTACTGGAATGACCTGAATGAGATGATGATGAAAAAGGAAGAAAACATCCGCGCTACACTCAACCAAAAAGGTCGCGAACTGGAAGCTGATGCAAAAGAATTCCAACGTAAACTCGAAAACAACGCATTCGCAACCCGCGAACGTGCCGAACAAGAGAATGCCAGACTGATAAAGAAGCAACAAGACTTGCAGGAATTGCAAAACCGACTGACGAATGAACTGGCTGCCGAAAACCAGAAGAACGGTCTGCAACTTCGCGATTCTATCAACTCTTTCCTTAAAATATATAATAAGGACAAAGGGTACAGCCTTATCTTAAGCAATACCGGTTTTGACAATCTGCTTTATGCCGATCCTGCATACAACATCACCAACGAAATTGTAGAAGGATTGAACAAAAGATATAATCCGTCTTCTGCTACCAGCAAGAAATAATCTTATTCACATATTTCATCTGAAAGGCTTGCCATCACACGGTGAGCCTTTCTTATTTCATAGAAGAACAACCGGTTTCAAAAACGAACGAAACTATCTGTCGCCTCCCTGCAAAGTAGTCTAAACATTAGGGATAACTAATACAACATACTTTATCAAGTAGTTGTCTCACAATAGGTGGAACAGCTATTCCACAACAGGTGCGTTAGCTATATCACAATATGTGCAATAGCTAATGCACCTGTTGTGAGACAGACAATGAGTCAGCACAAAAACGCTTGTTAACCCGTGAAAACGAGCTAATAAGTACCTGAACATTCACTAATAAATAAGTTTGTAAAGGATGCTTTCCGCTTATCTGTAGATATCTTCCTTCTTTACTTTGATAATCTCTCCAAAAGCCGAGAGTTTATTCATATCAATGCTCTTTTCATTTCCTACAATGGCATAGACCATCGGGCGTCCCTGAACCTGAGAATGATAGAAAGCATCGACGTCTTCCATATCCGTCGCCAAAAGACTATGCAGGTAAGTTTCATTCGGGTCCGAAGCCAGACCGTCTTCTTCCCATTGAGAAACCCGTGCCGACAACTCCCTGAAAGACGGGAAATTGTTATTGACATTGTTTACCAACGCCTGACGTACGGCCGGAATCTTTTCGGGTTTCAGGGGCATATCCTTTATTAAAGCATCCAGCACCTCAAGCGCATCCGTCGTCTTGTCACTCTGCGTGGACAACATGGTTACGAAGCAGCCGGATTTGTCGGGACAACGCCGGAAAGGCAATTCATATTCTGCCCTCACACGATAGGCAAACGAACGAAATTCCCTGATTTCCTGAAACATCAGAGAAGACATATCTCCACCGAAATAGCCGGAAAACAGTTTGGAAGTATGGCGTGTATGCTCGTCTTTCAACGTATCACCGCAGATATACCCGTAAATAATACTTTGGGATACTTTCCCGTCATGGAAGAAATAAACTTTCGGGCGGTCATACACCTGCAAATCGCGTAAGCGGTTGGAGGCAGGCAAAGTAATCTTATCCGGATTCATCCACTCACTGACCGTATCCACCACTTCACTCTCACCCAACGTGCCGCAATAATGCATAACACATTCCGTATGTTTCACTTTATCAAACAGTTCCAGCAACTCCTTACCTTTCAGGCGTTTCACTTCCTTCAGTGAAAGTTTGGTAAGCTTGGAAGATCCGTTCCCGAACTTCACTTTCTGAAACAAGGCTTCCGCCACATCTTCACTAGATTTGAAGAATGATTTTGCCGCTACTTTTTCTTCATTCACCAACTGCTTCAACTGCTTGTCGTCCGCCTCGACATGTTGCATGAACAGCCCCAGCAGACGGACGGATTCGGCAAAATGTTCATCAAAGCCGGATAGTTTTATATGGAATTTATGTTCCTCCACATCATACTCGAGTACACTGCCCAAATATTGCAGCTTATTGCGGAATTCCTTAAACGCCATGGTATCCGTACCCAAGAAAGGCAGATAAGCATTCAATTGTACCAAGGCGGGATATTCTATAAAGCCTACATGATAAGAAAGCCTCAGCGTGAAAATCTTATTCACCGGATTCGGTGTAAGATAAAGTGTTGCCAAAGGAGCCAAAGTCACTTTCTTTACATCTTTGGCAAAGTCGACAAAACGTGGTGACGTCTCTTTCACCGGAAGTTTCTTCAGTTTCTGCGCATATTCGGATACCACATCACCGTTGCGGGGTACTATCGGTTCAAAATCGGGTTTGGGAAGATTGTTTTTCGGGTAATTGCCCGTTTTCTTCGTGGCATACAGATAATTATCCGTGAAATACTTGCACGCCACCTTCACCACGTCCTCTTTCGTCAAAGCATCTATCCCGCTCATCTCTTCCTGATATTCTTTCCAACTCTTTCCTTGCGAATAGAGTGTCATCATCATCTTGGCACGGGCATTGATGTCTTCCAGTGCCAACTCATAATTCCTCCGTTGCTCCAGCTTCAAGCTGCAAAAAGCCTCATCCGTGAAATCTCCTTTTTTCACACGGTTTATCTCGCGCCATACCAACTTCTCCGCCGAAGCGTATGACTGGAACATGAGTTTAGGCACAATAGCCACTGCCAAGATACCGGCTTCATTCAGCCCCTGATTCATGGACATCGCCGCCACTATCTTATGATTAACCGAAAGCTGGTCAAGATATCCCGTCCCGTTCTCATTATTAAGCAGTGCCATCGCAATATTAATGGCTACCTTATCTTTATGATTGGCAGGCACACCACGGAATCCGAGCGCCATCATCTTGACAAAAGGCACGGGAAGTTTCACCTTCACCTTTTCCTTGCCCCTAAAATCCGGCAACACGACAGACGGGCTTACCGGTGCTTTACCGCTACGGATGCGTGAGAAGGTCTTTTCCAAGATAGGAATCACCTCTTCCGCATGGAAATCACCGCTCAGAATCAATCCCATATTGGATGCCACATAATAATCTTCGAAGAATCTGCGCATACGCGTCAGTTGCGGATTTTTCAGGTTCTCCGTGCTGCCTATTATCGGATAGGCATACGGATGCGGTGAAAAATACCGGTGGGTCAAACGCTCCATTGCCAACATTCCCATCATATCGCTATACATATTCTTCTCTTCGTAAACCGTTTCCAGTTCACTTTGAAAGAGGCGGAATACAGGATTCAGCAAGCGTTCACTGTTCAGCTCCGCCCAATGGGCAAAGTATTGCGGAGAAAAGACATTGAAATAGACGGTATAATCATAAGAAGTTCCGGCATTGAGCTGACTGCCGCCAAACATGGAAGTAAGCCTGTCGAATTCATTGGGTATGGCATATTCGGCAGCACGGATACTTAACCGGTTGATTTCCTTTTGCAACTCCGGACGAAGCTTTTCGTCCTTACACGCTGCCAGTTCATCATATTTACCGGCAATGGCATCCAGTATTTCCTTTTCCGCTTCGTAATCCGTAGTCCCTATCTTGTCCGTCCCCTTGAACATCATGTGTTCAAAATAATGGGCTATACCCGTATCAGGACAATCCTTAGCTCCGGCTTTGACAACTACCGCACCGAATACTTTAGGCTGGTTGTGGTCTTCATTCAACCAAACCGTAAATCCGTTGCTTAATTCAATCTCTCTGACTTGAAGAGAATCAGGCATATCGTCCATCATAAGAAACTATTTATCTTTTTCTTCCAGATAAGGAATGCGGTAAGCGGTATACAATTCAAGAACGGCAGCGACAGTCAGGCAAACAACCCATTCGTTATGCTGCGTGGTAAACATGAACAAGCCGGTAAGCAATAACAATACCGCACCGAATACCTGCTGTTTACGTAATCTTTTGATAGTGACATTATCCCCTTTATAGCCGTTGGTCAACTGTACATAAGCGACAAGCAACGCTCCTACGCAATATATATAAGGAGCATACTCCCAACCTGTAATCATAACCGCCGCTCCCAACAACGCCAGAATCGCTCCGGCTCCAAAAATCATCGATTGATATTGTTTCATTCTTCTTCAAATACATATATATCCTCATTCGGCTTCTTCATCAGGTACTTCTCACGAGCCACCTTCTCCATTGCCGCAGGATTTGCCATTAATTCATTCAAACGTTTCGTACTTTCTTCGTATTCAGCCTGATATTTACGGATCTCCGCCTCCAGACGCATAATCTCACGTTTGTTCTTAGCGCGGCGAAGCAGACTGTTTTCATCGAGAAAACCGATAATGGCGATAAACAATCCGATGGTAATATAGTATTTATTCCTGCGGATAAAATTCCAGACGCTTAGTAACCTACTCATGGCTGATTGATAATTGAATACGGGACAAAGATAACTATTTTATTTAAAATCTTCATTCTTCATTCTTCATTCTTCATTCTTTTAATGTACATTTGCAAAAACAGAAAAAACAGCAGAATATCCCTTATTATGGAGAATTATATTGTATCGGCACGAAAATACCGTCCTTCAACTTTCGACTCCGTTGTAGGACAAAAGGCATTGACTACGACACTCAAAAATGCGATAGCAGGTCAGAAACTGGCTCACGCCTATCTGTTTTGCGGACCGCGAGGTGTGGGGAAAACCACTTGCGCACGTATCTTTGCCAAGACCATCAACTGTATGAATCCTACGGCAGACGGAGAAGCATGCAACGAATGCGAATCTTGCCGGGCTTTCAACGAACAACGCTCATACAACATACATGAACTGGATGCGGCATCCAATAACTCGGTAGAGGACATTCGTTCACTGATAGAACAAGTGCGTATCCCACCACAGATAGGGAAATATAAAGTATATATTATCGATGAGGTGCACATGCTTTCGCAGGCAGCTTTCAATGCATTCCTGAAAACACTGGAAGAACCTCCCCATCATGCCATATTCATTCTTGCTACTACCGAGAAGCATAAGATATTGCCTACTATCCTCTCCCGTTGCCAAATATACGATTTCAACCGCATTACGGTCAACGATACAGTGGAGCACCTGCAATATGTGGCACAAAAGGAAGGTATTACCGCAGAACCGGAAGCGCTGAACGTCATTGCCCAGAAAGCGGACGGCGGTATGCGCGACGCATTATCCATCTTTGACCAAGTAGTCAGCTTCACAGGAGGAAACATACAGTACAAGAATGTTATCGACAACCTGAATGTACTGGACTATGAATACTATTTCCGCCTGACAGACTGCCTGCTGGATAATAAGATCAGCGAATCCCTGCTTATCTTCAACGATATACTAAATAAAGGATTCGACGGAAGCCACTTTATTACAGGACTTTCATCTCATTTCCGTGACCTGCTTGTCAGTAAAGATGCCTCCACCCTCCCACTGCTGGAAGTGGGCGCAAGCATACGTGAACGCTACCAACAGCAAGCACAGAAATGCCCGCCACAGTTTCTTTACAAGGCAATGAAACTTTGCAATGACTGCGACCTGAACTACCGTGCCAGCAAAAACAAACGCCTGCTGGTAGAAATAACCCTGATTCAGGTGGCACAACTGACGGCGGATGCAGACGACACAGCTCATGGGCGTAGCCCTGAACAAGCTATAAAACCCATATTCAATAAGCAAAGTGCTCAGGCTCAGCCGGCACAAGCCCAACCATCTGTCCAGGCACAACAATCAGCAAGAACTCCGGATGCATCAACTTCATCTGTACAGTCACAAACTGTGCAGCAAGGTGTAGCACCTCAAGCCCAGCCGACCAATACTCCACCGATACGGCAAAATCCTATTCCACAACAGAGTGAGGAGAAAAAGATTCCCGTATTCAAGGCGGGCAGTCTTGGCGTATCTATCAAACATCCGGCAAGCAGAGAAGTAAAACAACAGCAGACAGTAACCGTTAAACCGGTACAGACCGAAATAGCGGAAGATTTCATTTTCAACGAAAAGGATTTGGATTATTACTGGCGCGAGTATGCCAACCAACTTCCGGTAGAAGAGAAAGCAACAGCCGGGCGAATGATGAACATGAAACCAAAGTTGCTGAACGATACGACTTTCGAAGTAGCTGTGGACAACGAACTTGTAGAGAAAATAATGACTCCTCTTATCCCGCAAATACAAGACCATTTGCGGAATAAGTTGCATAACCGGAAGATAACAATGACCGTCCGCGTAAGTGCCCCGACTGAGAATATCCGCGCATACAGCAGAGTGGAACGTTTCCAGATGATGAGTCAAAAGAATCCCGAGCTATTAAAACTGAAAGAGGAATTCGGATTGGAATTGTATTAATATAAGTCTTTTAATTAGAGCTTTTGAAGCGTTGGGGATAACTTACATAAATGATACGAAAGCTTAGTATGCTATAGTTTGCTTTTGGATGAATATTTTTGGGGACATTAGAAACAGCGAACTACTTCGTGAACTTATTGACGAATGTGTTGTAATTTGCTTTCAAATTAGTATCTTTGAACCATTGGAAACAACAGAAGTTACGCGCGGAAGTAGAAGCGGCGAGTTGTGATTTGCTTTCAAATTAGTATCTTTGAACCATTGGAAACAACTTAACCCACATTACTATCTGTGTATTAATACATTACACATAAATTTAGAAAATAAAAAAGGATGTTGTTTCCTACAAAAAATCCCATCTTGAAATGGGATTTTTTACTTTCAAAATAACTCCAATTGCTGCCCCGGAGTATTAACACACTGAGCTTTCTTTCCATAAAACAATCCAATATTACTAAACTGTTTATCTGTTATGCACATTATTCCAACCTGACCAAACTCTGGAAGAAAGGACTTCACTCTTTTTATGTGTACTTCAGCATTTTCACTACTAGCACAATGACGGATATAAATAGAAAACTGAAACATAGTAAAGCCATCTTTCTGTAAATTCTTTCTAAAATCAGAATAAGCTTTTTTATCTTTCTTTGTCTCCGTTGGTAAATCAAAAAGAACAAGAACCCACATAACACGATATTCACTAAAACGATCCATTATTTTTCCGGATATAAAATATGACGAAGTTCGCCACTGAAACATTTATAAAGTGATGCTGTCGTTTGCCCAACAGCAACCATCAAAGGACTACGTTTTCCTCCTATTTTTACTTCCAAAGTAGGAATAGAAAGTAAACTCCCCTTTATTTCTTTCGTCAATTCCAATTCAGATCCATAAGACTGCACTAACTGATAAACCAACCTGTCTACATAAGGACGATAAAATTCCATTATATCATCAGCTAGACAATAAGCATTATACCGATTATGATGATGTATACCCAATGTCGGTAACAAACCACTTGTCACTAATCCACGAGCCACTATCGCGCGAAGTATTGCATAACCATAATTCAGTAAATTATTAGGCGGAATTCCTTCACGATCTCTAGAAAATCCTTCAATATAACCAAATAAAGATTTCCAATAATACGCAGCTGCTCTCGCTTCTAAATTATCAGGATCTCCACTTCTTACTTCATTTGCCCAAACGCGCATACATTTCATTTCTTCTCCTACACAATCATTCAAAACAGAAGCTTGATTATCAATCTTCGTTTTGGCAGTCTGTTGCCAAAGTTGTTTCTTTAGAGGAAGAGAAGCATCTAATTGTTGACGAAATCGCTCATTTTGAGTCGTATTTCCATATAAAGGTAGCATTAATCCAACAGGCATACTCTTACTATCACAAGTAATTACAGCACAATTATTCTCTAAAAGAGCTTCAAGCACACCGGAAGTTATAGTGATCTGCCTATTATCTAATATCACAACACCTAGATCTTCAACCGGCCTCGTAACTTCTGACTGTTTTTTGAATGTATCCGGCAAAGACGCACTTTTCTCCACTTCCGGAAGTTTTATAACTAATTGTGCATTCCGTAGGGACAGATAAACAGGACTTCCGAAATAAAGTGTTTTCTTTATCATAGTACTAGTATTTAAAGTTTATTACTGCCGATTATAAAATATACAAGGATATCAGCTATGACTTAATAAAGTTCGATCTACTTATTAGTCCTACTGCAAGATACTTAATCTTCTTTTCCACCACAACTTAGTATTCACCAACAAAAACTATTTGCCCAATGTGATTAATCCTAACCTTTACAATTTTATCAAAGTTAGTAAGTGAAGTAACTCTCTTCCAAGTAATATTCTGCAGTTCTTTTTTATTCTCAACTGTTGTTTCAAGATGATGCCTAAACACATAATCTTTTGAGGTTATCTTCTGTACCCTATACAAATTAGGACTGATTAATGCATAGTTATCCGGATCTAATAAATCTATTTCATTGGGATCAAAGCCTGTATTCTCATTTGGAAAAACAAAATATTCATTTTGTTTCATGGAAAATAAGAAACTCCAACCTTCAGAATCATTATAAGCTTTATTCACAATAGCTTCACCTAAAATAGCGCGAGCTGTTGCTTCATAGAAGGAAACAACATTTTCTTGTAATTCTCCCTTTTCATCGCGATAAATAGCAACATGATGATTATTTCCTGTATTTACATAGTCTACAGGTTGTTTTTTTCCTTCAGAATCCAATATAAGTTCACCTTTATGATCTTTCTTACAATGTAATGGTTCTGCATTATTTACTCCGGTTATCGTAACTCGTTTAATAGAAATTCCTTTTTCTTCATTCAGCCAAATAGGATTATCTTCTAAATTTGAGAATGCTTTTCTTGTATCTCCTCCATAGTCTGCCAAACGTTCCTCCAGAAGCCTACGAATTTTAACGTCAACAACCTTATCAATTTTTAAATCCGGTGAAATGCTTTTACGTATCGTATAAATTGTCTCTAAAGTTACAGTCTTAATTTTTATCGGCACTCGCTGAGTATGAAGTTCATCTAAATAGATAGGATTTTTCTCCAAGCTATTTTTACCGGTAAAGGCTTTCTTGGGATCATTATCAAAAACAGCAAGACGTGCTAATAAAGCGTCTCGATATTTTTTATTCGCAACTTTTGCTATTTGCATAGCACCAGATCCTCCACCAACTGTCTCTATCTTAGTTACATATTGTTTTATACTACCATAAATAGTCTCATTATGTAATTGTCCACGAGGAGTCAATTGCTCTTTTTTATTATAACCATTCTGTGCTTTTGTCCTATTAATATTTGGTGTAACTACCCTATTCTTAGCCTTTATAGAAATTAGAACACTTTCAAGATGCCGCTTCGCTTCCGCACGAAATTCATTTATTGAAATCGGCGGCTTAACCCTCAATCTGCCATGATTGTCACGGTACATATAATTATGCTTAGTAGCAATCGTATTACCGGAGTTTTCATTTTGCGCATTCATATTATTAAAATACTCAATAAAACGTCTCTGGGTAAATGCAATAGTGAGTGCATCCATTGCATGATGGCGATGATCATTACGCTTTGTCCAATCTTTTATACGTCGAATTTTACGCCCATCTTTGTCTTCTATAATCTCCGTTAAAGCTAATTTATCATATTTATCCCAATTCAATTCTTGCATAACATCTACCAATTGCCAATCTTCACGTAAACGGTCAGTTATAGAACCTACAGTAGGAACAACAAACTTCACCAAATCTTCTAATATCTCACGGGCTTTTTTAGCTATATACTGAGAATCACGTAAGTCACGCTCGATGAAATCATTTGGTATATCAGCCTCTTTCATTAATAATTTATTACGTTTCGTTTTGCTAATCATACCATTTTTATACATATTCTCGATACGGACTTCATAATCACGCACACCTTCGATATCATATTTATTCAATACATAATCATAGGCTGTTAAATTGCTTTTCTCAATATTAACCTTTCTGCTCTCAATAGTTTTATTAGAAAAAGAATCATCAAATAATTTTGCCTGAGGAATAATATGCTCTATATCAAATTCTTTACTAAACAATTTTTCCTGAGGTATATACGTATTAGAATAAAGTGTTTTATAACCATTGTCCTTTAGTTCTAAATATAATTTATAACGAATTATATCATTTCGGCTTACATTCACCAACCCAAATTCTTTTTGAAGAATTTGCCGATACTTATCATGGTCAATTGTCGCCTTATTTATATTCTCAGTCATAATCTTGCGCTCTTTCGCACTCTTTTTCAATTCGCGTGCCAACTCTATGCGGATTTCATCAGGCTTTCCAAATGTATCAACCACATGATTCACAACATTTATCATCTGATTAAGTATCTTCTCAACTACAGGGTTACGCAAACTATTCTTAGGGAGAGGATCCAAATGATCTTTATATTCTTTCTCATCCAACTCTTCTTTTGTCAAGGAACGCTGAGAATGACGATAACCTGCAAATTCGCAAGCTTGATTATAACAACTTCCCTCTTTCATATAAGGTAAAATCTTACGAATAGCTTTCGTGCTTAGACTGCCATAATCCGATTGAAATGTTATATTAGCAATTATATTGGCATATTCCTTTTCAAAACCGCAAAGTTCTGTTATTTTACGAATCAAACTATCATTGCCTGTATTTGATTTGTCTCCTTCATAAGAATATAGCAAATGCCACAATTGATACATCGGTTGCTTATCAAAAGTATGCCCTTCTTTTGACGAATCAAAAAATAATATATCCGTATTATATCCTAATCCATCAAAAATGACCTTTACCTTTTCTTTTATTTCATCAGACGGCATCTTAGAGAAGTCATATTCTCCGTTTCCAGTCATTGCAATAATCTTTTGATACGCTTTAAACAATATCGATTGAGTGCAATCTCCTTCTAAATCTTCATAATTCAAATCTAAATCCTTATAATTTCTATATAACAATTTAAGGGCATCTTTCTTATTAAGTTTATCCTTAACACTCAATTCCATAAATAGAGTTTCCTTTTCTTCCTGTTCCAAGAAACGCGATAAGTTCGATGATTTTTCAATCACTCGCAAATTATTGAGGGTATGCCAAATCTTAAATTCTTGAAAAAGAGGAGATGACTGAGGGCATACTTTACAACCCACTGTCTTCATTTTCTGTTTTCCATCTATACAAATTGCCATTTGGCGACTTTCAAACTCACAAAAACCAACTAATCCTTTTTGGCTCTTTAGTGGACGTTGATAGAATATAATAATATCACGAATTTCTTTCTTCAATTCAGAAGTAAGCTCCGGATGAAACGTCGCTTGCTTTTCCCAAATAGCTTCAAATTCATCCAAATAATCGTGACGATAAAACACCTTATTTTTAAGACTCCAATTAGAGTCGCGTTCTAATTCTCTCAGAAGAAATTGTCCTACGGTAAGCTTATTAAAATATAGTTCTTTACTATACGATCACTAATTGCTCCCAAATAACCGCTCGAGTTATCAATAGCTCCATTCAGTTCACTAATCACCAAAGCTACTTCTTCAATGGAAAGCTGTTTTGTCAAAGCATCAACGCGCCATTGATAAAGTTGTAATCGTTTATCTTTCCCTTTATTATCAGCCGTATACAGCTTATACTTTCCTAGAAATATTTTAATTGTATTCGACTTACTTTTTCCTTTCAGCAATTCCTTAAATTCATCCGTTAATATTTCCGGATAAAATTGTTGCTGACACGTCCATATTCTATCAAACTCTTTTTGCAAATCCGAACGATAAAAATCAGGAACATACTTTTTACCTTGATTAAATAATGATAATACTAACTGACCAGGAGTTATATCTTCTTCATACAATTGCATAGCAACCGACATACCATCAATTTTCTGTCCTTCCTCCATTGATTTTACTTTACGGCTGCTTTTATAGCCACGCTTTTTATTTATCATCAAAAAAACACGTGCCAATTCATCCAATGAGATTTCCTCCGTTACAGCCTTGGCACGTAACCGATAGGTTTGAAAAGTAGTTTGGTTACCATTCTCGCACAATAAAGTCTCATCAGTTATCAATCCATTCTCTTTAAAACAATCTATCAGATTCTCACGACGTAATTTATATCGCTGCAAATTACGGCGCATACTCCTTTTCAATGTCCGATCGGTATTTGTTGCAATACTCTTACCTTGTTCAAAACTTCTCTGTTCATCGACACTTAAAGGATTTACACGCACACCAAGTTTGATTATTGATGATTGCTCTTCACTACTTTCAGCTTCATTTACCAAAACCCATCCTATGCTAGTAGTACCTAAATCAAGGCCTAAAATCTTTTTCATAATAGAATCTTTATCAAAACTTTTCAAAAAATACAAATTTATTTCTACAGAAGGTTGTTTTGTAGAAAATTATTTCTTATTTTTGCAAAACTAATTTGAAGCAAGTCACAATAAGGATTATTCCGTTGTGAAAACATTTAGGTTGCCCTCGTCCTTTATCGGGGGCTTTTTTATTTTTCAATCTTTAATCACTAAAGAAAATCTTGATAATAATAAGTTGGATTACCATATTATATATGGTATAATATCATTCCTATGATTTACCGAAGCAACTCCAAAGAAAATATTTAAATTGCTCCAAAACACTTGGACGTTTCCTTTCCAGAAATTGAACCAAGTGTCCTCTTTCTCTCAGCCCAATAATATGTACATATCCGTTCTGACAAAATAGATAAAGATAATCTTCATCCATTTGCAAACCAAATATATTATCAAGAGGTAAAGGGAAAATACTTTCTGGATCATCTTTGCTAAAGAATAACATATCAGAACTGATACTTAAATCCAGCATCTCTAAAAACGGCTTTAATATTTCAGCCTTTTCTTTGTTGTTTTGTCTGCGCACTTTCGTCAAAGCTCTGCGTAAAGCTTGTGTTTCCGGGTTTTTCATACTCTTTGTCTTTGTGTATGCTCACCCTTATTTAAAAAAAGGTGCAAGCATACTTGTAATCCCAAAACAAAGGTACTGGCATACCTGACAAAAGAGAATACAGCATGCCCGCACCAGAACTTATATTTATTGCAATACAAGCTAGCGCAGACATCATATTATCTTTGTCTTTGAAAGTGCCAGTTTCTTGTTCTGATAATATTATGTCTAATCAACAATGCCGGATATGCTCCGACATTTTGTGCAAAGATAAATAAAATTTAGAAAGAATTGAAACGAAAATATTTTTTAGAGTAGATTTTAGTTTCTGTTCTCCCTAATTTCAATATCGCAATTAAATATAATCCTAACAGCATAGTTACAGATCTCCAAACATGAGAACAGATTATAGAAAACGTTGTTCACAAAATGAATAAAACGAATATATAATTCAATTTTATTAAATATATAATTGATAATATTAAAATAATATTCTATATTTGCAAAACAATACTTATGGATTAACAAAATGGAAATTAAGAAACGATTGCCTTTACAGTGCCCCGGATGTGATACATCTTTAAAAGTAAGCGAACTATTTTGCGAACAATGCGGCACTAAAGTATGCGGAGAATTTGAACTTCCTCCCCTAGCCCGTCTCACAGAAAAGGAACAAACTTTTGTCTTAGACTTCGTGAAAGCAAGCGGTAGCCTAAAGGATATGGCAAAGAGTATGGGACTAAGCTATCCTACCGTACGTAATTTATTGGACGATCTGATTATCAAGCTCAACAAAATATCATAACTATGGCAAACGTAAAACATTTTTTCAGTACACTGTCTAATCCGTTCCTGAAAATAGCGGGTATACAAGCTCTCTTATGGGGCATTGCAGGTATTATTATCTCAATTGCTATGTCCATCACAGCACCGATCCATTATCACGGACTACTGCATTTCGGTCCGGCTTCGAATAATGCATGGTGGTGCTTTGCCGGAGAACATATAATTATATGGTTAATTCCTTCCATATTATTCTTTGTAGCCGGCAAGTTACTTTCTCACTCGCACATCAGAGGTATCGACGTTTTCGGAACAATTGCTTTCGCTCAACTACCTTTTATATTGATGAATTTATTTTTCTTTCCCGAATCAGTTCAGAAACTAATGAATATTCCGACTACTGCCACACCTGAATGGATTATGCAACAGCCGGACATAATAAAAGGAGCATTCATTACGTTTCCATCCATCTTATTTATGGTGATAGTTCTTATTTGGATGTATCAGGCTTTCAAAGTTTCATGTAATCTTAAAGGTTGGAAATTAGGATTATCATATGCCGTCATCATTATTGCAAGCGATATAATCTGCAGACAATTAATCAAATTAATGTATTAGAATTATGGAAGTAAACTTTATAACCGGAGGCATTCTCATTTTATGTGGTCTTTTGGTGAAACGTTTTCCTAATCTGATTGCAGGTTACAATACTATGTCGAAAGAAGAAAAAGCCAAGGTGGACATCGATGGACTTTCCTCCATGATGCGTAACATGCTTATTGGTTTAGGTATTTTTGTTATACTTTGGCAATGGATTAGTATGTCATTGACTTTGGGCGTATGGGCTGATTGGTTGCAAATAGGAATTATTGCAGCAGTGGTCATATTCATGTTAATCAAAGCACAAAGCTATCATAGAAAAATGACAAATAATGAAAGTACAAAAAGCTCTTTCAACCCTAAGAAAAGGAAAAGGATATGCTAAATACAAAAGAGGCTGAAAAGACCAAAGATATCTATAATCAATTGGTCGATAAGATGCAAAAAGAATCTTCCCATTAAGTGTTTTTTACACATACGGTCCTTTGTTTGCAAACGATAGGAGTTTGTAAACAAAGGACCGCACCTTTAAAATCAATCGACCGTATGCATAATAATCAGGCTTCTATTTCATACCATGATTCATCATACGGTGATGAGCCATTTCTTCATATTTTGTACCAGGTTTCCCATAATTAGCATAAGGATAAATAGAAATACCACCACGAGGAGTAAACAAACCTGTTACTTCAATATATTTCGGATTCATCAAACGAATCAAGTCTTTCATGATGATATTGACACAATCTTCATGAAAAGCACCATGATTACGGAAACTGAATAGATAAAGTTTCAGACTTTTACTCTCTACCATCTTGATGTCCGGTAAATAACTGATGCGTATCTCCGCAAAATCAGGTTGTCCGGTGATGGGACATAAACTTGTAAACTCAGGACAGTTAAACCGAACCCAATAATCATTCTCCGGATGTTTATTATCAAACGCCTCCAATACTTCAGGAGCATAATCCTGCTTATACTCCGTCTTTCTTCCTAAAAGAGAGAGCTGCTCTTTTAAATCTGCCATTCCTACTATTTTATTACAATTTTATACCTTTATCCTTTGCTTCCAGATATTTATCCAATCCTTCTTTACGTAATTTGCAAGAAGGACAATGCCCACATCCGTCACCTTGAACACCATTGTAACAAGTCAATGTTTCATGGCGAATCAACTCAAGTACCCCTAACTCATCCGCAAGTTGCCATGTTTGTGCCTTGTCAATCCACATTAAAGGAGTATGGATAACAAACTGCTCGTCCATCGCCAAGTTCAATGTTACGTTTAATGATTTAATAAAAGCATCACGACAATCCGGGTAGCCGCTAAAATCAGTCTGAGAAACTCCGGTTACGATATGATTTATTCCTTTTTCACGGGCATATACAGCTGCAATACTCAAAAAGAACAAATTCCTTCCCGGAACAAAAGTATTCGGAAAACTATCCGTCGGCTTTTCCTGATCCATCGGAATCGACGTATCCGTCAAAGAGTTTCTTCCCAATTTCCCAATAAAGGATACATCCAGAACTTCAAATTCCACCTCAGCCTCTTCAGCTATATGACGGGCCAGTTCCACTTCGCTCCGGTGCTTTTGCCCATAAATAAAACTCAATGCATACACTTTCTTAAACTCTCTCATAGCCCAAAACAGGCAAGTCGTTGAGTCTTGTCCACCACTGAACACGACCAATGCTGTTTCCTTATTCATACGAATTAAATATCTTTGATTTTAAGAACATTATAAGAAATGTGTTCATCATACACATCACTACCATCTACCTTTTTTATATACTTCACCACATATATGGTAACCGGAAGAATAATAACTTCATAAAGTGACTTCAATACCGCCTGTGTAGCAACCATTATCAGTAACTCATTCACCGGAATCAGTCCGCCGAACGCAATCGGAAAGAAGATTAATGAATCTGCACTCTCGCCAACTAAAGTAGAAACAATAGCACGAAGAGAAAAATGTTTTCCATTGGAAGCAACTTTCATTTTACTCATCACATAAGCATTGAGGAAAGACCCGACAAGGAAAGCCGTCAAACTGGCAACTGCTATTCGAGGAGCCATACCAAACACAAAGTTGAAGCCCTCTTCACCTTCCCAGAAAGGTGCGGCAGGAAGCATAACAGCCAATTGCGCAAAACCGATTACTAAGAAGTTCATTGCAAAACCACTCCAGATAATCAGGCGCGCTTTCTTAAAGCCCCAAACTTCGGCTATACAGTCGTTAATGATATAAGAAATAGGAAATACGATCAATCCGGCAGTTGCCGTAATGCCCCAAAGTTGAACAACTTTGGTTTCCAATAAATTAGATGCTACGAGACATACACAAAAAAGTATTCCCAACAGCATAAAGGGTACAGATACTTTATTTTTCATTTTCCTGTTTTTTACGTGGTGTTCTAGAATACACGACCGCTATTCACGGCATCGTACGTTAATTGGATTGCAAAGATAACAGTTTATAAGAGAATAATAAAAAGAAAGAGAGGATTTTTTAGAACCCTCTCTTACAATAAGCTATTATCCGAATAAATTAGAAACGATAATCCAAACCGATACCGAATACCTTATTCGTACGGGTAAAACTATCTTTAAAATCTAATCCTGTACCATTATAGTCAGCAGTTACTTTATTATAAGTATCATAATTAGTCCAGAAATAAGCAATATTCAGTTTCAAATCTTCCATTAACCGGAATCCTGCACCAAACCCAAAAGAATATGAACTGGTAGTGAAACTCATATCAGACATATAACCATCTTCTAAACCATATTTAGTACGCTGCATTCCTGCACTGACCTGAGCCCATTTACAAACATCCCATTCAATACCTCCTAAATATTCATTCGTACCCTGACTGATAAATTTCTGTTTATCACTCGCCATCTTTGCATGTGTATCAAAGAAATGGTGATAACCTATCGATGCACGAAGTACCGGAAGTATTTCATAAGATACACCAACCGTCAACATACTGGGGATATCATGAGGTGTATTCACACCGTCTTTAAATAATCCCGTATCATCTACACGAGTTTTATTCTCCACATTCAGTTTCGTATTAAATTCATATTTCACACCTACATTCCATTTCTTCCACTTAAAGTCAAGTCCTAATATCGGTGTTACTCCCCAACCGGTTTGATCGCAATCCAAATTCTTATCAGCAGTTTGATCGGCAACTCCTTGCGCAGTTGCTGCTATTGTTGCATATTTCTTATATGCAGCCATGTCTCCAGCTGCCTGAGCTTGAACAGCATATTCTCCAAAAAGTTTAGCATAATCTTTAAAATAAGAATTAACATTAACCATGTTGCCTCCTCCTATATTAGCCTGAATATCACGGATATGACCCTCATAACCATTGCTTACATAGTTTATTCGAGCACCAACAAAAGCTGAGAGATAATCTGTAAATTTATAAGTCGCTCCCAATTGAAGTCCAAATATATATTGTTTCCCACGCATATAACTATCTACGGAATATTGATTCGTTCCTGCAAAGATATTAGCAGGAAGCATTCCTTCTGTTACAAGTTTCTGTCCTGCCGCTTCCAACATTCCCGGAAGTAAAGCCACCTGTGATTCAAAAGAGCCAAGTCCTTCATTGAACGTAGCCTTACCACCACCTCCGGTCACAGCAAATCCAGCAGAGAAAGTCCAATTATTTCTCTTATACGCAGCCTGCACAGATGGAATAAAAGGAGCAGATGCTTCACCTTTATATACACGACTACCGTCTGTACCTGTTGTTCTGCCATCGGTATTCATCAAGAACGGTCTAAAACTAGAAGTGATCGTACGAGTTTGAAATGCACTTTGTCCGTTTAGTGATATATGAAAACCATCCTTAGCAAGGAAAGCAAGTCCTGCCGGATTTGAATATACAGCATCAATTTCAATAGAAGCATCTCGTGCCGGATTTCTTAAGAATGCAATATTTTGGTTAGTATTGGTGAGAAGTCCACCGGCAAAAGTTGTAGTTGAAACGATTAGCAACACGATACTAATCAATGAAATTTTCTTCATTATAACAGTTTTTAAATTAATTCAGGCGCAAAGATACGACAATATTGCACACGCACAATAGTCTTGTGCAAATAAGTTCAATAACCATTAAATTTTATCTGTTTTATATGCCTTAAGCTGATTGTTTCAAGAGAAACTATTACAATATTTATAAAAGAGAAAAAACTTCTTTCTAAATCCAAGCAGATATATAATCAACTTATTATCCATCTTTATTCAAACTTTCCTATATAACTCATTGTTTTAATAAAAAAGACTATATGACATACACAATTGCATTTTTCGGAACAAAGCCTTATGATGAAATATCTTTCGATAAGGTAAATAAAAAGTTTGGATTTGAGATTAAATACTTCAAAGGTCATCTCAATAGAAACAACGTCATGCTTACTCAGGGGGCGGATGCTGTTTGTATATTCGTAAATGACATAGCAGATGCAGAAGTACTTAAAGCTATGGCTGACAATGGAGTAAAATTATTAGCTCTGCGCTGTGCCGGATATAATAATGTAGACCTAGCCGCAGCACAGGCAAATGGAGTTACTGTAGTGCGCGTACCTGCTTATTCACCTTATGCAGTAGCGGAATATACAGTCGCCCTGATGCTGTCTCTTAACCGTAAAATACCACGCGCAACATGGCGTACTCGTGATGGGAATTTTTCTCTTCACGGATTAATGGGGTTCGATATGCATGGAAAAACAGTAGGAATCATCGGAACCGGCAAAATAGCTAAAATCCTGATTCAAATACTCCGAGGATTCGGAATGAATATATTAGCTTATGATTTATATCCAGACTATAATTTTGCCCGTGAACATCAAGTCGTTTATACAACATTAGACGAACTTTATCATAATTCCGATATTATCTCACTACATTGTCCGCTCACAGATACAACTAAATATCTGATTAATGACTATTCTATCAGTAAAATGAAAGATAGTGTTATGCTTATTAATACCGGTCGTGGACAACTGATTCACACCAATGCTTTGATAGAAGGATTAAAAAACAAAAAAATCGGTTATGCCGGACTAGATGTTTATGAAGAAGAAAGTGAATATTTCTATGAAGATAAGTCGGATAAAATTATTGATGACGATACATTAGCACGTCTTTTATCTTTTCCTAATGTTATTGTCACTTCCCATCAAGCATTTTTTACGCATGAAGCTATGCGAAATATTGCAACCACTACATTAGAAAATATCAAATCTTATACAGAGGGTAAGAATCTCATTAATGAAGTCAAGCCAAAATAGATTCACGATATACGACTTACTATTTTAAGAAAGTAAGTCGTTATTCTAATTATTTTAATTAATTCAATTCTATATAATACAACAACTTAGAATAGCACATCTAACTCTTTCTAAATAATAAATATTTTAATTATAGGAGGAACAGTTTCTGCCACCGGCGATTATATTACCCGACCTATAAAATCAGCCATTCGCAAATATTCTTTGAACTTGGTGAGCAAAGACTCTATAATAACAACATCTAAATTAAAAGATAAAGCTGGCGTTATCGGAGCATAGATGTTAGCACGCAGCAGAGTTTTCGAAAGATAATCCCCATTTATAAAAGTGAAGAACCTGCTACCATTTATAAAATAATTATATTCAGCAGGTTCTTCACTTTATTATTCACATATCAATAGCTCTTTTCCTAATTCATAATCTTAACTCCAATAAAATAAGTTCTTGGTTGAGTAGGACCATAAAAATAACCGGAATCACGATATTCTCCTTTATCCAAATCCTTTTGGAAACTATTGAATATATTCTGAATACCTCCATTAATTTGCAACTTAATATGATCATGCAACACAAAAGTATAGTTTAATTTAATATTCAAATCAAAGAAATCGGGTGTCCTTTCCAAACGATCTTGTTTAATATACATATTCGCAAATTCAGCAGGGATGTCACTTGGAGCAAAATGCGGCACTACCATTTTACCTGTATATGTACCGGATAAAGCAAAATCAAAATTTTTCAATGGAGCACTTGTAAAGGTAAAATAGCCATAATAATCCGGTGTACGAGGCATACGCTTTATCTTTTCCACAGCTTCATCCTCACTCCATGCTTCTGCTGATCTATACTGACTTCTCTGCACCGTAAATCCAAGCTGCAAAGCAGCTTCTTTACCATGCGCAATCTTCGCATCAATATTCGCACCAAACACTCGTGCACCACTTCCGTTACGACGTTCTTTTACCAAATTACCATTATCATGTCCGATAGATTCCAGAACGAACACATCACGAAGATCCGTATAAAAACCTTCTACCAATAAATTGGACTGAAAATGCCCGATATTTGCAGTCCAGTCTACCGAACCGCTAAAACTATTAGAGCGCTCAGGTTTCAATCCTTCTACCAAACGAATTAACATTCCCTCCCCTCCTACGGCCGTTACATGCAAATCTTCATCATAGGCCTGCGGAGCACGGAATCCTGTAGAGTAAGTCAAACGAGCCTGCAATTTATCGGTCGGTTTATATAACAAATTTATACGAGGGCTAAATATCGGATTATCAATCAGGTTATGTTTATCCAGACGTCCACCTATTAATAAAATGAATTGTTTCATCTTCCATTCATTCTGAATAAATGTACCGACAATACGTACATCCTGCTGCATATCTCTACCATAACCGGTCATAATATCATGCATTGAATTATCCTGATATTCCACCCCTCCGGTGAATGTGGCCGGAGCAAATAAACATTTCTTCATATTGCCCACATACATTGCACCAACTACCCAAGTAAGATCTGTAGTTTTACCATAAGCATTCAAGTCTCGTTGAGCTCCATAATAACTGTTTCTATCCGTATGCTGTATAGAACCATATACTGAAATCTTATGCTTATATTCCTTCCATGAAAGATCATAACTTACTCCCCCGCTGTTTATCACATGCTTTGTCTGCTCGGTAATATCAGTTTCATGCGGTTGCAGATCAAATTTATTCCCACCACGACGAAATTCATTTGTCGTATGATATTCCAAGTTTATACGACTGAACTTTGTCGGTCTGTAATAAGAACGAAATCCGAAAGTATTCATATTCAGTTTTCCCAACTCGGAAAATCCATCGCCATCCGCATCGTAAGGATTTCTATTTCGGTAAGATTCATACAAAGCTATGCCATAACTATTATCCTTTGCCACCAAAGAAACATTAGCACCCATATATTGCTCCCAACTCTGTCCGTTCATATTCGACATGGTAGATGCAACCTGAAATGAATTGCTTACCGGATCTTTCGTTATAATATTAATCGTACCGCCTACGGCATTCGCACCAAATAAAGCAGAACCACCTCCACGAACGACCTCCACTCTGTCTATCATATTAACAGGAATTTGTTCCAAGCCATATACCCCCGACAAGGCACTGATTACCGGACGGCTATTTATCAAGATCTGGGAATATGGCCCTTCTAAACCGTTGATTCGTACCTGCGGGAATCCGCAATTCTGACAATTATTCTCAACACGTAACCCCGACTGATACGATAACGACTTAGCCAAATCTGTTGAATTGACCGTTTCAAAAAGCTTTACTCCCATTACATTTACAATGACCGGAGCCTCCTTACGGCTCACCTCATTACGATTGGCAGAAACAACAATTTCATCCGTCACAAATGTTTCTTCTTCCATCAGGAAATGTACGACAGTAGCATATTCTTTACTCACTTCAACTACTTTGTCCTGTTTCTTATAGCCTAATGCCTGAACTCGCAATGTATATTTTCCAGCAGGTAAACCTTTAAACTCAAACTGCCCCTCTTCATTGGAAACAGTCCCATAAGAATGCCCTACGATCTGAATTGTTGCATAGGGTATATTCTCTTCCGAACCCTTTACCAAAACATGACCATCAATTATATTCCCTTCTCGCACGGGATTATTGGCACGAAGCCCCATACCCATAAATATGAGTACAATAGTAAAAATATAGTTTTTCATTTATAAATATTATGTGAATGATAATAATACAAGAAGTAATCAATATGTATTATTCATTCGCCGGCGGAGCACGAAGGGTAAGATTTTCTAAATGTATGCCTTTCGCATAAGAAACCTGTCCACTATATTTTAATAAATAAAGTAAAGGCCGTTCCACCGTCTGCACACAAGCAGTCTCAGTCTTTGGAGTATTAAAATGACTTAATTGACTGATAAGAACTATTTGAGAAGAAGTATGTTTATGATGTTTATCCCGTGACGGGTGAGAGTGTACCACCATTATCCCATTTACGTAGTGCACATGAGCAAACATTGTTATGCTCACTTGATATGACACAAATAATGTCAACAGGAAAAATGACAATGATATTTTTCTTCTCAATCTCACAAACTATATTTATTGGGTTGCAAAGATATAATATTATTTTGAATAGATCTAAATAAGGATCTTACTTTTCTCCAAATAGTAGTTTATAATCACGTTCTGAAGCCATCTTAGCCCAATCCTCCGGTATAAATTTCCACTGATTAAGAGATTGAGGATTCAGAATTCCTTCATCTTCTATATAATTCATCATGAAGTAACGAAGATCTTTGGATGTCGATGAAATAATCCTACTTTTCAGTTCATCCTGTGGAATACCGGCTCCTTTTGTCAGAAGTTCACCGCCACCATTACCACGATAAGAATTCATTGCTACCTTATACATTTTATTTTCATCAAACGGGGTACCATCTGCCATACTCACGATAGTAATCTTTTCTCCCTCCGGTTTGGTCACATCCACAGTATAGATAATCCCGGCTGCCGAATCAAAGTTAAAACTGAAATTCTTAAAGAAATATGTTTCATCCGAGCCCAACGTTTCTTTCAGCAATAAAATATGATCGTCTGCCGATTTCATCTGATTTGTCCACATAGCATATGACATTTCAAGAAATCCTTTAACCTCTTTCCCCGACATACGCATCGTATAAAGCATATTTTCATATTTATACAGATTAAACATATCCCTTACTTCTATGTCACCACCCGGTATTTCCGCATCATAAGATAATGGAGCGGTAAACGAAATATCAGCTTTGGTTAGATTTAATTGTATTTTATGAATAAAATCAATAAAAGCCGCCGGCCCAAAATAAGCAGGTTTAGTACTGATAGCATGGGTAAAAGTTCCGATTTTCTTAGATACAAATGCCTTGACCACATCATATTGAGGAGCAAATTTCTTCATAAACTCCTCACTCACCCCATATTTATCTACATTGGACAGTACACCACTAATTCTTTTATCTATCACTTTCCCATCTTTCAAAGTCAACTTTACATCGACATTCGACACAACGCCTGCCCGACTACCCGGGTCCATGATCAGCACTGAGTCTCCTTCAATATTAGCCACCTTAAAACAATTTCGTAAATGGTCATGCCCGATAAACAGGAAATCAAACCCGGGAATATTTCGTGCTATAGAAACAGAAGCATTCTCATTATATTTATCCGCAACTCTTACCGCATCTTTACCGGCATGAAATAGTCCGACAATAATATCCGGATTCTCTTTTTCTTTAATGATTGTCATCCACTTTTTAGCCGTTTCTTCCATATCGTCAAAACGTAATCCCTGCCACAAAGCTTCCGGCAACCAAGTTGGGATAGCAGGGGTTATCATCCCCAGAATTGCTATTTTAACGCCATCACGCACTATTATTTCGTAGGGTTTCAAATAAGGAGTACCATCTGATACACGAACGATATTTGCTCCAAATACCGGAAAATTACACTCTTTTATCCAACGGTCATATACGGCATGTCCGGTTTCCACATCATGATTCCCCATATTGCCGACATTATATCCCATATAATTCATCATATCCGCAGCCAGATGAATGGATACTGTATCTATAAAATTATAATAATAAGCAGTAGGTTGTCCTTGCAGAATATCCCCATTATCGACTAATATCAGATTATCCTTATATATTTCCCTTTTCTTTTCAACAAAAGCATGAACTCTAGCCAAACTGCCGTTCCATGCTTTATCTTCTATAAAATTATAAGGATAATAATTACCGTGTACATCACTTGTTTCTACAAACTTTAGCTTCACCTCTCTAATCTGTGCTTGCAAATATAATGAAAAAGCAAACAGCAGTACGATAATAAAATTAATACGTTTCATGAAAATTAGTCTTCTTGTTGTTCTTCCACTTTCAACGGATGAGAGAACATGAATCTGGCCCCACCCGTATAAGTAGGATCAATCCAAATATCTCCTCCAAAGATATTAAGTATCAGTTTACAGATAGAAAGTCCCAATCCAGTACCTTGAGCATATTCATTCAGTTTCTCAAAACGTTCAAAAACTTGTTTCTGCTTTTCTATAGGAATACCACATCCTGTATCTGTTACTGAAAATATAACCATTTGCGAAGCTTCATCTATTTCAAAATCAAGCGTTATTGAACCTTCAGGAGTAAACTTGGCTGCATTAGACAACAGATTTATCAAAATTTGCTGTAAACGCTGTACATCCGTTCTCAAAGTATACTCTTCTAATGAAGATTCAAACTTATACACCGCATTTGTCTTTCTCGCATAAGCTGAAGTTGCCACTACGTTATGACACAAACCGACGATATCACAATCCTCATAAACAAATTTGATACGTCCTGATTCAAGACGGGAAATATCAAGAATATCATTAATAAGGTGAAGTAATAAGCCTGAATTAGTCTGAATAATATCAAAATATTTTTTTTGTTCTTCGTGAGTAACATCACTGCTCACCAAAACATTCGAAAAGCCGACAATAGCATTGAGTGGCGTACGTATTTCATGGCTCATATTGGCAAGAAATGCAGTTTTCAACCGATTCGACTCTTCTGCCTTATCTTTTGCTTTACGTAATTCTACCTCCGATTTCATAAGATCATCTGCCAACAGTTTAGCACGGATATAAAAATAAAGAGAAACTAAAAATCCCGCAAGCAAGATTAGGAAAGCCGCAACAACACCAATAATCCGGTATTTATATTCTTCGAAGAAAGAATGCGACACATTTATATATTCGGCATTTTTAGGCAATATATCCTTAGAAATATTCAACTCCTTTAATTTGGTTGCATCAAAGACATAGCTTCCGGGCACAAATTCTATATGTACTTGGCTTTGGCCTTTCCCACTAAAAAAGTCAACTACCTGACGAGCCATATCCTTGCCTACTATTTTGTAATTCGGCATATATCCTCCAATAGCCCAATATCCCATACCGATAGAAGCAAGTGAAAAGACCGGCACATTCGGATTGGCATCCCGTAAAGTATAAGTTGCATTACGCATAAAATAACCCTCATTCATATCTACACGCCATGTACCTAACAACAAGACTGTGTTTTTCGGCAAATCTATAATTTTCGGCACAATCGTATAAATAGAATACTTTCTTCCATCAAGCAATATCGGATTATATTCAGGAAACTGCTTCATTTCTTTACGGAAAAGCGCTTGCATAGACACTCCTCCGTATGTATTATCAGAGAGGAAAGCTATATTTTTTGTTTCAGGATATAACTTTTTTATTAACTCTATATTCTTTGTAACATTATACTCATAGGCAAATCCGGCTACAATATTACAATTTCTTACATCCTTAAAAGCATCGATGCTTTCCGGCTCCCAATCGGCAAGATCTGTTGTATCTGTCGGTAAAATAATAGCATTACGACTCGCCATGCCACACATGACAGGAATACGCGAGGGAAGCACCTTGCTTTGTGACAAATAGGCAGACCATGCCTCTTGCCCTAAAAGAATTATCAAATCAGGAGAAACATTACGGTCATATTTCTCTAAGATATCAGCCATTTGTTTCTGCCATAACACAGATTCAGAAAAGCTCTTGCAGTTCATATTCTCGATAATCACAGACTTAGTGCCGCCTAAACGTTTATATTCATCTAAAAAAGAAGATAGATTTTCCGCGACCTGCCCTGTTTCAGGATTATAAGAACTAATAACAAGTATGTATTTTTCTTGTGGTGCATCAGCCTGAACACTTACCCAAGGCAAGATAAGCAGCATAAAAACCAGAATAATATATTTTATCCCCTTGAGTTTCACTTTTACTTATGAGCAGACTATTAACAATAATAATTAATTAGTTGCAAATATAATGCAAATATCGGATATATCTAGAAAAAAACACAAAAAACAAGATTAACATAATAATTATAAAAAAGAGAGGCAACAACAACTAAACGGTTCTTTTTTTGTTGTCAGTCTAATAAAACATGTTAAACTAAATATTCGAGAACATGGCTTATATAGATTATTACAAGGTACTCGGAGTGGATAAAAGCGCTTCACAGGATGACATTAAAAAAGCATTCCGTAAACTGGCGAGGAAATATCATCCTGACCTGAATCCTAACGATCCGAGTGCCAAAGATAAATTTCAAGAAATAAACGAAGCAAATGAAGTGTTGAGCGATCCCGAGAAACGTAAAAAATACGATGAATACGGTGAACACTGGAAACATGCTGATGAGTTTGAAGCACAGAAGCAACAGTATCGCGGACATGCTGGTAGCGGTGGTGGAGGTGAATACTGGTATTCATCCGGACAGGGCTTTGATGGTTCAGGATTTGGAGGTGGCTTCGGAGGAAACGAAAGTGGATTTTCCGATTTCTTTGAATCTTTATTCGGAAATCATGGACGAACCGGGAATGGGAATCGCGGCGGTTTCAGGGGGCAGGATTACAATGCAGAGTTACAATTATCATTGCGTGACGCTGCACAAACGCATAAACAAATACTCAATGTGAACGGGAAAAGCATTCGTATTACCATACCGGCAGGTTTGGCAAACGGGCAAACCATCAAATTGAAAGGGCACGGCGCACCGGGTATCAATGGCGGACCGAACGGTGATTTATATATCACATTCGTTATTCCGGAAGATGCTACTTTCAAACGACTGGGAGATGACCTGTATATCACCGCTCCACTCAACCTGTATACCGCTATATTAGGAGGTGAGCAAACCGTAGAAACACTTGATGGAAAAGTTAAGCTGAAAGTCAAACCCGAAACGCAAAACGGAACAAAGGTAAGACTGAAGGGAAAAGGTTTTCCTGTCTATAAACAGGAAGGTAAAGCTGGTGATTTAATTGTCACCTATTCCATTACTATACCTACGGGATTAACAGAAAAGCAAAAGGAATTATTCCGGGAATTGCAAAATAGTAAATAATAAAACAATTGAATTATGCAAACCGATTTAATTATTGTCAGTGAATACTGCAACAAATGCCATATAGAACCGTCATTCATTCTCATGCTGGAAGAAGACGGATTGATTGAGATTCAGGAAATGAATAAGGAAAAGTATCTGTTTGTTTCTCAGTTGGCAGATCTGGAAAGATATACCCGGATGTATTACGACCTTTCCATTAATATTGCTGGAATAGATGCCATTCATCATCTACTGGACAGAATGCAAAGTATGCAACAAGAAATTCATTTTCTTAGAAACCAATTAAATGTTTACCGAGAAAAGGAATACGAAGAAATAGAAGACTTCTAATACAGAACGATGTTTTAAAGCTCTTTCATCCTTCTGTTTCCATATTTACGTTTGATTCATAACACGTTAGGCTGAATGATGCTATCTTTCAGTTGAAAGATGGGATATGCATTTTGACACCTCTGGTCCTGAACCTTTTTCAAGAGGATCTTTCAGTCTAAGAGCACTGATTATCAGACATATTCCCCAATAGCTGAAGGATTGAAGGATAAATAAAAACAATTCCATTTTAACAGGAGTCTACGTCAGCAAAATGCAGCATTTTTAACTTCCGCTAGTTTTGAAACAATCATCAGGTTGATTTTAAAAACATCGAAGTGAATTTAAAAAACATCTCGATGATTAAAATAAACATCAGGTCGTTTGATTACAAAGATACGGTCAATTGATTACAAACTCCTATCGTTTGCAAACAATCGACCGTATGTTTTCTTGTCCGACCTTATTTTGAGATAAAAATATGCTATCTTTGCGCAACATCAAAGTATCATAAACACCATGAATATATTTCCTCAAATGATAGCTTCGGCTTTAAAGATAGCCGAGAAACAGGTAAACAATACATTAGGCCTCCTAAATGACGGGGCAACCATTCCTTTTATCAGCCGTTACCGTAAAGAGGTTACCGGCGGATTGGACGAAGTGCAAATCGGGAACATCAAAGAACAGCATGATAAACTCTGCGAATTGGAGAAAAGAAAAAACACGGTTCTCGAAACAATTGAAGAACAAGGGAAACTATCCGACGAACTGAAAAAACGCATCACTGCTTGCTGGGATAGCACAGAACTGGAAGATATCTATCTACCTTATAAACCCAAACGGAAAACACGTGCGGAAGTGGCACGCCAGAAAGGGTTAGAACCGCTTGCCATGACAATCATGATGCAGCGCGAAACAGACATTATGAGTAAAGCGCAGTTATTTGTAAAAGGAGACGTAAAAGATGAAGAAGATGCACTGAAAGGTGCACGAGACATTATCGCCGAACAAATAAATGAAGACGAGCGAGCACGTAATCAGATACGTAACCAATTTACCCGTCAGGCAGTGATTACTTCCAAAGTGGTAAAAGGTAAAGAGGAAGAAGCGATTAAATATCGTGATTATTTTAATTTTTCCGAGCCGTTGAAACGGAGTTCTTCACACCGTATACTCGCTATCCGCCGAGGAGAAGCGGAAGGTTTGTTGAAAGTTGGCATATCGCCGGAAGATGACGAATGTATCGAACGGCTGGAACGCATTTTTGTCCGTAGCAACAACGAATGCGGTAAACAGGTTTCCGAAGCTGTCCGAGATTCTTATAAACGATTATTAAAACCCTCAATTGAAACGGAGTTTGCAGCCCTGTCCAAAGAAAAAGCAGACGAAGAAGCAATCCGGGTATTTGCCGAAAATCTGCGTCAATTATTATTAGCTCCTCCCTTGGGACAAAAACGTGTGTTGGGTATTGATCCCGGATTCCGTACAGGGTGTAAACTTGTATGTCTTGATGCGCAAGGAAACCTTTTACATAATGAAGCGATCTATCCGCATCCTCCTAAAAACGAGACTGGCATCGCCGGACGTAAAGTAGCTAAATTAGTTGAAATGTACGACATACAGGCGATTGCTATCGGCAATGGAACAGCAAGTCGGGAAACAGAGTCATTTATTACTTCCTTACGATTCGACCGGGAAGTGCAGGTGTTCGTTGTAAGTGAAAACGGGGCGTCCATCTATTCGGCATCCAAAACCGCAAGAGAAGAATTTCCCGATTATGATGTTACCGTACGTGGAGCCATATCTATCGGCAGACGTTTAATGGACCCGTTGGCAGAATTGGTTAAAATAGAGCCCAAATCCATCGGTGTGGGACAATACCAGCATGACGTGGACCAAACCAAGCTCAAAAAATCTCTTGACCAAACTGTAGAAAACTGTGTTAACCTGGTAGGTGTGAATCTAAACACAGCAAGCCGCCATCTGCTCACCTATATCTCAGGTTTAGGACCGCAACTGGCACAAAACATCGTAGATTATCGTACCGAAAACGGGGCATTCACATCCCGTAAGCAACTAATGAAAGTCCCTCGGATGGGAGCCAAAGCATTCGAACAATGCGCAGGATTTCTCCGTATTCCCCAAGCTAAAAATCCATTGGATAACACAGCCGTACATCCGGAAAGTTATTATATAGTAGAAGAAATGGCTAAAGATATGAACTGTACGGTAGAGGATCTTATTGCCAATAGAGAATTACGTTCTAAAATCAATCTGGAAAAATACCTATCCCCTACTGTCGGTATGCCCACACTCAACGATATTATGCAAGAACTGGATAAACCTGGGCGTGATCCGCGACAAAAAATCAAAGTATTCGAGTTTGATAAAAATATCAGAACAATCGAAGATTTGCGTGAAGGAATGACCCTACCCGGTATTGTAACCAATATTACTAACTTCGGATGCTTTGTTGACGTAGGCATTAAAGAAAACGGATTAGTACATGTATCACAATTGGCAGATAAATTCATTTCCGACCCGACTGAAATAGTCTCAATACACCAACACGTAATGGTACAAGTCATTGGCGTGGATATGGAACGAAAACGAGTACAGCTAACAATGAAAGGAATAGAACAATAAATAGAAAAACCGCCCAATTAGTTGCAAATTATAACCAAATAAAAAGAATAAAATAACGAATATATAAGTTTTGCTTCTTTTTATTTTTATTTTTAAAATATAAGATATACATTTGCCGCATTCTATAATAAAAAAAACAGAAACGTCGTATCCAGTAATGTGCCACGTTAGATGCAGGCAAATGTATAAACTATGCAATATTCAAAGAATAGGAATATTCTTATATATTGTAAGAAGAAGCTCCCAAAACAGCTCCGTTTTTTTTGTATATATATCACTCTTTTTAATATTCCTTTCATCATGTTTCCCGACAGAGTCCTATGGACAAGAAGCACCGGTTTCACATTACAGGAAAATAAAAGAAATAAACGAAGACTCAATTGTACCATTTAAAGACAGATGGGCTTTTAAAACCAATGCGGTTGACTGGCTATGCATACTCCCGAATCTGACGGCAGAGTTTGATTTGGGAAATTCGCCATATAATCGTCACACACTAAGCCTCGGAGCTAAATGGAATTGGAACACTTCACAAAATTATAAACCCTCCACTGTATACAATCTCTTTACTACCCGTATGGAATTTCGTTCATACTACCGTACTACTATCCGCAATGATAGACGTCCGGATACTGTAAAGATCGGTTTTTTCAAACGCCTTAAAGAAGATGTATTCACTAAAAGAAGATTTCATCCCCGCTACTGGCGCGCTTATTATATCGGAGCATATGTAGATGCCTCCAGTTATACATTTAAATTCGGTAAACAAGGCAAACAAGGTAAAGCTATAGGAGCCGGCATCTCCGCAGGATTCAGTATACCTTTATATGGCTATCGCAATCATGCCGTAGATCTGGAGATAGGTGGAAGTGTGGGATTATTATATACGAAATATGATGTATTTGAATATGACAGAGAAAGTAATTGTTATCCCCGAATCCCGGAAAAGAGTAAAAGCGGGCATCTGGTTCCATTCCCTGTCATAAGCAATTTAAATGTATCTTTTGTATACCGTTTTGCATCTATAAAGAACAAGTACAAAATGCAAAAAGAACCTAAATAAAAACGATATGAGGAAATTATACATATATATAATAATAGGTATAGCTTCTTTATTGTGGAGTGCATGTACAGATGTGCAGCTCTGCGACGTATCCGTACATCCGCATTTGGCACAAGTTTCTTTTAAGTTTAATTGGGGAACACTTGACAAAACAAAACCGGATTCAATGTATGTCATCGTTAGTCGCCCACTCAATACATACCATGATTATTTCAGTTTACCTTCCGTCAACAGTAGTCCGGTAGGAATGAAAAGTGGAGAATATTTCATGGTAGCTTGCAACAAGGACAGTATGGTTGATATCGTAAACCTGAATGAATTCAAAACAGACTTTAGTAACATCAGTTTAGAAGACCTAGCCCTTCGTATGAAAAGTCTGAAACGTGAGGAAGTTCCACAACTGGCAGGAATGGACTGGATAGATTTTAGTCCCGGATACAGTTATATGGCAAATACCGGAGCATTCTTTGCCGATGTACAGAATTACATATCAATATACACCGGAAATTCTGCAGAAATTAGTTTCTCGCCTAAAATATTAACTCAAGATATCACAATTCGTCTAGAAATAGAAACCGACAATTCAGTACAACTAGAAGAAATAATGGCAGAAATAGCCGGAATCCCAATGGATATGAATCCTTATAACGGTATTGTTAACGAAGCAAACTTAGGTAAAATGATTTATTCTCCCGATTTAGCAAAAAGACAAGATAACGTTAGTACGTTCGAAGGGACGATTAGTGTATTCGGATTAGTAGCCGGACAAGACGAGAAAGCAGTATCCGGCCCGGGAGTTTTACAAATAGCCGTTTTAGCCAAGTCCGAAAGTAAAAAAAAGATCTTTCGTGCCGGAGTCAATATATCCAAACTGATAACAGAAGCCGGTTTACTCAAATCATCAGAGAGCGGGGAAGGCAATGTGAAAGCAAAAGAAACAGCCACTCTTATCATTGACCGGCAATTAAAGATTAAAGCCGGAGAAATAGAGAAAGAAGAAGAAGACGGAGTGAGCGGATGGTTCACAAATGAAGAAAATGGAGATATTAACGTAGATATATAATAAAATATAAATGAAAAAAATAATATTATCCGGTATAATTCTACTCCTGGCAATGTTAACAAGCTGTGCCGACCGTTCATTTCAGGGAGATGGTCCGGATACTCCGGACATAGAGATACTAGATGAACCCGTGCCTGTATTATTGGCAATCGGAGATCCCAGCTATACAGTTCTTAGCCGTGGCAATGGAGCTTTCAATCCATTACCCGGTATGCATGCAGATACTTTATTGAGAGATAAATCTACATTTCATATTTATGCCTTTAGCAGTGATGATAACGTAGATTTCTCCGGGAAATACGCAGATAATAAAGAAGTGCCTGATAATTGTTTGGTTGATGGTACTCATTTGGGAGACAATAATATGAAAGGAGGTATGCCTGCCGTATTTAATCGGGACGACTATGCATACCTGCTATGGCAGAATGATACGGAAATTAATTATAATACCACCCATCAAAGCCGTCCATATACATTTTATGCATTCTATGTAGATGATTTATTCACAAATAATATAATAACCGACAAAGATATTTCGCGTACTTCCGACCAAATATCCTTTCCGGTACAGATAGACGGCAGACAGGATTTGATGTCATCCGTAGCTACTTTATCCGAGACACAATTGGGAATTATTAACGGGATGTCTGTTAACGAACGGAATAATATGCTTAATTATCATTTCAGTGCTTATACCGCCCATCGAGGAGTGCACCCTTATTTCCAATTCAAGCACCATATGGCACGATTAAAGTTCCAAATTTATGCAGGCGATTCCATTAAAGCCGGTAAAGTAGTCCTTGATACCATATCTGTAAAGGCCAATACGATAGGAAAATTCGTAGTTGTATCTAAGAATACGGATGAGATAGGTCTGTCCGACTGGACAAATATGAAATCTCTCTATTTAACGGAGAGTGATGGAAGCGATCTCCGACAAGACTTTTATAAAGCAATCTGGCAAGAAGGTGATAAATCCAAAGATGTATATGACCGTAAGGCTACTGATATAGGAAGCGACTTGTTACTTCCACCAGACGATTCTTATGATCTTTTAGTCCGTTTCAAACAAACGGAAGATAATGGAATCGTAAGGTATTTCACAACTCCGCAAAATATTAAGAACAACGGAGGATTTAAACCCGGATATACTTATAATGTACGTATTGCCGTATATGGAGATATAGAGATACAAATTTCAATTGAAATAGAACAATGGAAAGACGGTGGAAATACAGACGTTGATCCGGATAATGAATTTGAATTTTAATAATCACTTTAATATTAACTCTTAAAACAATTTTAGTATGAAGAAAAATTTGTTTTTTGCAATGATGGCAATCTGTGTGATGGCATCTTGTTCTAAGGATTCAGACGTTGCCGGTGGTTCGGATAACGATCAGGAAGCAGCAATTCAACTGTCAGTAACATCTCAAAATGCGAGAGCTACCACCAAAGGTATTGGTATGGTAGGCGGACAAACGACAGAAACTAATGTTTGGAATGGTGAAACGGTAAATATCTATGCCATTGAAAAACATTTCCCTACCGGAACAACTACGTATGACACCTATTCATACCAACTCACCAACGACGGAGTAAGTACAACGGTAAATGAAGATTTATTGCTAATCAACAATGAACCGGCAATCGCACCGACAGCAACAGTAGAACCAATGAATCAAAGCAAACTTGCCTGGAAAGATAATATAACCAGATATTTCCCCAGAACAAAGGCTTATGATTTCTTTGGATATCACATTGATGATGCAAGTACGGGAGATCCGGAAATTATCGAAGTAGCAAGCAAAGACAGTGCTATTGCAGTACCGTTTATCATTGACGGTTCACAGGATTTGATGGTAGCCAAAGCTGTATTAACGGATAATCAAAAAGCATTATTGACAGTATCTGCAGATCAAGGAAAAGCATACAGTGCTTACACAGCCCGTAAAGGGGTACAACCAAACATGACTTTCAACCACTTGCTTACACAACTGAACTTCAATGTCTATGCAGGAAACGAAGGAGGAGAAAATGTGTTTATTAAAGAAATCAGAGTGAAATCTAAAAACACAGGTAAGCTATTGGTTGTTTACAACCCTTCTGTTACAGATTATATTCAATGGGAAGAAACCACTGAGAAATTAATATTGCAAGAAGAAGCGCAACCCGCCTCTTCCACTGCAAATCTTGTGATGCTAAACAATGGAATTACCTGGTATACAACAAGTGCTGAGGTATATAATAACATTCAAAATGTTCCTGAAACTAAACCGGCAGATGTAAGCAAATTCGGTAAATATTATCCGGTATGGGATAAGGCAGAAGGAGCTACACAAAAGGCAACAGTAGTGGGAGCCGGTTTATTAGTAGCTCCCGCAGGGACAGATTATTATGAAGTTGAATTTGATGTAGTACAATACTATGATATAGACAGTAATAAAATTCCATTTACACAAAGCACTTATAGTTATCCTACTCAAAAGATCAATCCCCCTACAGAAGGAGAGTCCAAAGGACTATTTCTTGCCGGATATGCATATAACATTAACTTAACTGTTTGGGGATTACAAAAGATTGATATAACCGCTGAACTCACTGCTTGGAAAGATGGAGGTAGCATTCCTATTGATCCGGATAATGAATTCTAATAAACAAGAAAATCCATGAAAAGAAATATATTACCTTATATGTTGGCAGCAGTATTGCTGCTGCCGGCATGTTCCAAAGATGATAATAATACTGTCATCTATGATAATGGAGACGAATTAATGGAAGTATCTCTCAACGCTACAGCTCCAACCATCAATACAGCTACTAAAGCAGTCGTAGACCAGGACAATTGGACTACTGCCGGACATAATTTCGGAGTTCTGGGTTTAGCTAATAGTTTTAACTGGGATGATACAAGTGTTGCTGCCGACAAAGATATCCGCCTGATAGACAACGCCCAATCCACTATTACAGCTATTCAGCCAAACGGATACAGTATTACTCTCGATAAGCCTTATGCATATCCTGCCGGATATATCACAGGTTTATATAAGAATTATTCTTTTTATTCCTATTATCCTTATGCTACTGTCAGCTATACCACAACGACAGCAACTTGTACATATACGCTTGACGGAACACAAGACATTTTGTGGGGAATTGCAGTAGCCGAAGATAAAACAGTTGGAGATGTTGTGTATAAAGGTTATAACGCACGCTATTTGAGAAAAGGTGGAGAAGAACCGAATATCAATTTTAACCACCTACTCACGCGTTTTACATTCAAAATCATAGCCGGAAATGATCCAGAAAACAATATTCCTCCTACAGAACTGGAAGTAAGAAAGATCATTTTCAATGAAATACCAACAAATGCAATGCTTACGATAGCCCAAAACAACGCTACCGGAGGCGAGTTATACTGTGACGGTTCTGATGATATTATACTAAAAAATGCAGACGGGGCTGATGCTACAGCAACTACACCGGGTACTGATACAAGTGTTTCAATGGGTGAAAGCATTATGGTTCCTTCCAATACTACTACATTATACAAAGTATCGATTACAATTGGTTTGAACGAAACCGGTAAGACCAATCACCCGGCATTAGCAAACGAAGAATACACTTCGCAATTCAGTATCGAGAAAAGTAATAAGAGTGCTTTTGTAAAGGGAGATTCTCATGAAGTGACACTTACAGTAAACGGAATGCGTAACATTAATATTTCTGCCACATTGACTCCTTGGAACACTGGAGAAAATCTTGGAATAGAAATCAACTAAGGATTCATTGAAATATGAATAAGTATATATTAGGAATATTACCGATGCTTCTTCTCGCTTCATGTAGCAAAGAAGCGGATATAAAAAACATTGACTCAAACAAGGGGGTGAAAATAACTTTCACCTCCGGCGTCAATGCCAATATGTCATTGGAAATAGACAAAGCCAAAAGTCGTTCTATCATTGAGAATACATACTTTTCAGCGGGAGAACAGATAGGTATTTACGGCATAAAATCTACTGCCAGTGAAATGGATTTATTTGATTGGAAAAGTACAGAGAGCATTGTCATGCAAGAGTATCTCGACAATGCACTGTATACAGCTAAAGCATTTACTGACGGTACACAATTACTTAAACAGAATGAGACGCCGAAGTTCTCGGATGAGCCAGGGGCAGCTTTGGTGTTCTATGCATATTATCCTTATACTACAAATGTTTCATATACGGCAGGCAGTGCACCGATCATCCCGGTTGAAATTCAGTCTACTGTTGAGGCAACACCTGATTATATGTATACAGGAAAAAAGCCTGTTGCTGCCGGTGTTGCCGAAAAGTCCGTCGATGTACCTCTTACATTTAACCATGCTTTAGGTAGACTGGACTTTTATATAAAAACAATGGTTGATAATTTTACTACCACTCCTATTTTGAATAAGATAACAGTTACAACTGTAGAGGGACAAAAAGGTAGCATGGACATTTCAACCGGGGAAATTACTATAGATGAGAGCCCCGAAACTACTGCAACAAAGGTATTCGAGGATAGTCCAAATACAAATATAACGGTCACCTCTACCCTTGCTTCCAAGTTTATGTTTATCCCAGCGGTTGATGCTATTCAAAAAATAGAATTAGCATTGACTAATGAAAACGGTACTCCGACTGAATATACATTATATGATAAAGGTACAGGAGCAGAAGCGATTAAGTTGGTGAAAGGTAAAACAACCAAAATCACGATTAATTATACCCGTACAGTCAACATGACTGCAACAGTAGAGACATGGGTGGACGGGGAAAACGATAAAGAAATTGATATTAATTAATTGATATGTTTCGAAAACTGAAATACATACTACTATCATCCGTCATTCTATTTGTCGGAGTGCAAAATGCTTCGTCACAGAGAGTGGCAGTGAAGACCAATGCTTTAATGATTGCAGCAGGTACACCCAATGCCGGTTGTGAATTCGTTGTCGGCGACCGATCGAGTATGGATATTTCAGTTTTCGGAAACTATAAACCTTACGGCACAGATATTAAAATGATAGGTATACAACCGGAATACCGCTTTTGGTTTAACGGTCGCCCTATGGTTCGGGAATATCTCGGCATTGCAGCATTGGGAGTCAATTATGATATTACCTGGAAAAAGAACATCTACAAAGGCGATGCCGCAGGGATAGGTATAACAATGGGGTATTCGATTCTTTTGGGTAAACACTGCAATGTGGAGTTTTACGGAGGATTCGGTGCTATCTATTTTCAGCAGAAGCAATACTATATCAGTGATAATTTCAAGGATTATACCACCAACGGTTTAGGTAGAGCCAATGCTCACGGGTATAAGTTATTACCCATCAAACTAGGTGTATCTTTCTCTTATATTATTAAATAAACATGAAAGCAGCATTACAATCGTTTTATTGTTTCTTGTTCCTTTTGCTAATTCAAGCGCTATGCATATCAACATATGCACAACAGATAAAGTTGGTATCCGGACGCGTTATTGACAAAGAGACCAAAAAGCCATTTACCAATGAAGCTGTATTTATTTATGCTTATAATACCGTTGCCGATGCACAAGACGCAAAGAAAGCATTCGATAATCAAACAGCCGGGCTGATGGCTGCCGATGGAGAAGCGGTTGCCGATGCCGGAGGAAACTACGAAATACGTGTTGCAGAAACCGGAGCTTTAATATTCAAAGTCGGTATAGCACCTTGTGTACTTGAAGTGGTAAACTACCGCATGGAAATCAATGTTACGATTGATGCCGGTATCTTAATGGAAGAAGTAGTAGCTATCGGAATTTCACAAGATATAAACCCGATAGAAACAGCACCAACCATGATAGGGAACAAACTGATGATGCACAATACTTTCCCCATACCTGCCCAATTCGGAAAAACAAACGGACGCCTTATCATACAACCCTACGTAGTGCAGTGTGATAATCTGGATACGATTTGCTACTCACATCCTATTATTTATGACGGAGAACAATATAAGTTAACTCAAGAAAGGCGAATGGGATATGATCTGCGTCATGACCCTTTAGCACAGTTTGCCAGTTCTTCTCCGCTAACCGAAAACAGGATGAACGTATCTTGGGAAGATACCATATCCGTGCCCGACCCGACCAAAAACTATTTTGGTAATGCGGTTATCCAACTGGAAGATTTCAATGTAATTTATTATTCCAAAACAGCCAAGATAATCAGCTGCGAAGCAAAACGCCCGCTAAAGTTCCTTGAATACTCTCTGGAACAATACAATTTGGATCCGAACAAGTATATACGGAAACCAAAGCGCGAGTTAAGAAACGGCGCCACCAATGTATCATTAACTTTCCTTGTAGGTAAAGCCGAGATAGATCCGGACGACGAAGGGAATGCAGTGCAGCTCAATAAGCTGAAAGAAGACCTGATGGGAATCATCCAATGTGAAGACTGTAAACTGAAAGAAATACACGTCACGGGAGTTTCATCACCGGAAGGGGTTTATAGTTCCAATTACACCTTAGCACAACGCCGCGCTGCATTCGCCAAACAACAAATCACAAACCTATTGCCTTCTAAAGCACTGTCCCGTGTATTTATGCCTACTCCGGATGCTCAAGTAGCCGATTGGACGGATGTGGCAGATATATTGGAAAAGGATTCTCTTTTTGAAGAAGCAAAAGAGATTAGAAAAATTATAGAAGGGTCTCCTAAAAACAAAGATATACAATTTACCCAAATAAAGAAATTACCTTCCTATCAAACAACTATCAGAGAGCATTTACCAAAACTACGCTATATGCGCTTTGAGTATAAACATGAGATATTCAGAGAACTTACCCCTGAAGAAATCCTCTCCCGGTATGAAAATGACAAAGATTACCGTACCGGAAAGAAGAAATTCGCTTTATACGAATACTGGCATTTATTCCGGTTAGTAAAAGACGCCAAAGAATTAGAAGACCTATATAGAAGGGCTTACGAGGATTCTAAAGAAATAGAGGGACAACCGTGGATACTTCCTGCTAACAATCTGGCTGTATCTTACTTGAAACGAGACACGGTAGACGTATCCATACTGGAACCTTTTATTGACAGAAAGACCAAGGGAGCAAATATAGAACGCACGCGCATAGACGGAGTGACGAAAGAAATAATCAATCCGGAAGAAGTCGTAGCCAACCAACTCGCCATGTACTTGAAAGCAAATAACTTTGAGCAGGCAAGTATCATGGCGCAAATTCTGCCTGATACGGAAAAGAATGCCAAACTTAAAGCATTTGCCATGTGTTTGGGGGGCTATTATAAAGGAGGACGTACTCCTGAAGAAAGAGAACAGGCACATAAAGTATTCGACCTTGTGAAATCGACTTCACCGCTTAATGAAGTTATCATGAATCTGGCAATGGATTCCAAAGGATATGACGCAATGGCTTTACGTGCTTCCAAGAATCTTCCGGCAGACGACCCTAAGACATGGTACCTAAAAGCTATCATTCATAACCGTACCGGAGAAGCTGGATTTGAAAGTGCCAAGAATTGTCTTGTCAAATGTTTCCAACTGGACGAATCTTATCAACACATAGCCGAGATGGATGGAGACATCGGTAAGGATTTATATGAATACACGATGGATATGTATCCTACGGATATAGATATGATAGACATACTCATACAACAGTATAACTTATAAAAAAATGCCTGTACACTTTAAATTATATATAGTCATCCTGTGCTGCATAATACCTGTCACAAGTATATGCGCACAGCAAGATACAATCACAAAAACACAAAAGGGATTTAATGCATTGAATTATTCTTTGCAGAAACGGTACATACCCAAAGGACAGGAGTTTAAGAACAATAATTTCTCCGATAATCTGTACATCGGCATTTGGGGAGGAATCGACAAGATAGTACCCAGGGCAGGAACAAAATTGTCTTTGGGAGAACAAGCCGGAGTCTCTGCAACAAAAGAATTTAATGCAATAAACGGCATGAGATTATCCGGTTATTGGAAATCATTTAGCTGTGAAAGTGATAACATGAGACTGAACGGATATGGCATCGCTATCGATCATATATTCAATATAAGTGCTTTCCTGAATGGATACGATCCTCATCGCTTTATGGAAATCTCCACTGTAGAAGGCTTGGGAGGGCGCATATCCACATTGGGTGATGAAGTAAAAGGTTCATTCGATCTTCATCTGGGATTACAATTGAAAATAAATACCAACTCACGCATAAATATCTTTATCGAACCTCAAATAGCTATCCTTACAGATGGTGCAGACCATTCTTCACAAAGGAATTGGCACAAATACGATGTTGGTTATGGCGGAATTATAGGAATTAACTATCGGTTAGGAAGTTATTATAAACGGGATAAGACACAGCTATATACGGAGTATGAAAGATTCCTCGCCAATTCATTCATCAGTATCGGAGGAGGAGTGCAATTTCAGAATTCCGCATTGGTTCGACAAATAGGAATACTCAAATCCATAGGTCCAAACGGCTACTTATCGCTTGGAAAATGGCTTGTTAACCCATTCGGTATCCGTATAAGCGGATTTATATCGCAAAACGACTGGCGTTACAACGAAGATATAGCACAGAATGAATGGTGCAGATATGGAGGCGCACGAATTGAAGCGATGCTCAATCCTATTGCCTTTTTCACGAAGGACAAGTTTGTTCACTGGGAGGTAATCCCTATGTTTGGGGTGGAATTCGGAAAAATGAATAAACAAAACGGAAGCGATCCGATTCAAAAGTCATATACTGCCATGACAGGAGGAATACAATTAAAATACTACATAAAAAAGAATCTGGCTGTCTTTATAGAACCTCATGCCTCACATATCCCCTACTCCTTTATCAAAAAAGGAGAAAAGACGAAGTCTTCATACGCCGATGATGTATTCAATCTAAATATCGGAATAGAGTTCAGAACGCGGAAATAGAATATTTAACAAATATCATCTATTTTATCTTTGGAGAAAAGACGTATACTATCAAAAATATATATCTTTGTTCCGAACAAACATTATGATCATGAAAAATAGACTCTTATGGATAATCTTGCTAGTAGGATTTAATATTTGCCATCTATCTGCACAAATGAGTATTCGCGTACCGGAAGTAGGTGAACTAAGAGCGCAACTAACAGAGGAAGAAGCACAACAGGTTACGCATCTTACACTGACAGGAAAATTAAATGCCATTGATTTCAAAGTATTGAGGGACGAATTCAACAAACTTGAATATTTGGATCTGACCAATGCCGAAATTAAACTGTATGTAGGCAAAAAAGGTACATATCCGGAAAAGACCTATGTATATCCGATGAACTGTATTCCCGCTTATGCATTCAAAGACAAGAAAACATTAAAACAGGTTATATTATCTCCTAATTTAAAGAATATTGAAGACTGTGCATTCATGGGATGTGATAATCTGAGAATTTGCCAGATAAAGAAAAAGAAGTCGGTTAATTTGCTTCCGCAAGCATTAAATGATTCTCTTACAACTGTATTCGTGCCACTGGGAAGCCGTGACGAGTATTGGCGTAAGCCTCAATGGGAACATTTTAATATATTGGAAGGTGATCCTGTTTCGGTAACTGTCACTGTGAATGAACCGGGTACACTGGATAATGAGATCCGCAAAAGTGGCTATCGCCCCGGCCAGATAAACTTCCTAAAAGTATCCGGCAGTATGGATCTTGCCGATTTCAAAAACATACGCGATAATATGCCTGATCTTGCAGGCATAGATTTGTCTGAAAGCAATAACGGAATCATTCCCGAATTTACATTTGCACAGAAAAGGTACTTGATGTACATTGATTTTCCAAAAACTTTGAAAACTATCGGGCAACGTGCATTCAGCGGTTGTACGCATTTAAGCGGTGAACTGGTATTACCGGAAAGTGTAACTGAAGTTGGAGATAGTGCATTTCTGGGATGTGACAGATTGGAAAAAGTAATGCTTAACGGAAAAGACGTCAAATAAGCACCGAAGTGAAGAAATAAAAAGGATTCACTCTGTTATCCACAAGCGTAAATACGTCTTTGTGCATGTTTTCAAATTGTACTCGTACTGCCTTCACCTTATCACTCTTTGAAGGTAAATCACTATATAATAATAAGTTAGAGTGAAGGTAACTTTTCACAACAAATAACAAAAGCTCTCCCTCTGTTTATAGAGGGAGTACCTCTGAAAGAGGGGAGGGAGTTTCTTTTTCTCAATTCTCAACTTAAAAAAACTCCTCCGTCACTACGTGACACCTCCTCTATAAACAGAGGAGGAGCTTTAATACCCTAACTTGATTCTACTTTTTGGGGTGCAGTTCAAAAAAACAGTGCCTTCACTTTAATTAAATAGTAATCAATGATATAAGAGCAAATAGTGATAAGGTGAAGGCAACTCAAAGTAAATTAAATAACAGCTAAATAAGCAAGCAAAACGCCTAAGGGGGCGTTAGCTTACGCTCCAGTAGATGTAAGCTATCACTCCCTTGAGCGTTAGCCGCCGTTCCCTTGAGTGATGGGCAACGCTCCCTTAGGCGATTTATAAAATATCTTGCTGTTATAAACAAACACCACGATGTTTTTAAAAACCATAAGGTTGATTGAAAAAAACATAAGGTCGTTTGTTGATAAAGATACGGTCGATTGATTACAAACTCCTATCGTTTGTAATCAATCGACTGTATGTTGATTTACTTACCATACATGCGTGTACGTAACTCTTTGATATGATCGGAAGTTATATACTCATCATACTCCATCATCTTATCGATTATACCATTCGGTGTCAATTCAATCACCCGATTGGCAACCGTCTCAATAAACTCGTGGTCATGGGAAGAGAAGAGGATATTTCCTTTATAAGACTTCAAATTATTGTTGAATGCCTGAATGGATTCCAAATCCAAATGATTGGTCGGAGTATCCAGTATCAAACAGTTAGCATTGCGGAGCTGCATACGTGCAATCATGCAACGCATTTTCTCACCTCCGGACAGAACGCTGACTTTCTTTAAAACCTCTTCGCCGGAGAAAAGCATACGTCCGAGGAATCCTTTCATATAGACTTCATTTCCTTCTCCGAACTGGCTCAGCCAATCGACCAGATTTAAATCCGTATTAAAGAAATCGGTATTATCCAATGGCAAATAGGCCGTAGTTATGGTCACACCCCAATTATAAGAACCGGCATCCGGTTTCATATTACCGTTTATAATTTCAAAGAATGCAGTCATCGCACGAGGATTGCGTGAGAGAAATACAATCTTATCACCTTTCTCTACATTAAAATTCACATCGTTAAACAATACCACACCATCTTCCGTCTTCTTACTTAAACCGGAAACTTCCAATATCTGATTACCCGGTTCCCGTTCCATTGAGAAAATAATACCCGGATACTTACGTGAAGAAGGTTTGATTTCCTCTACATTCAGCTTCTCCAACATCTTCTTACGGCTGGTAGTCTGCTTGCTCTTAGCAACATTGGCAGAGAAACGGCGGATAAACTCTTCCAATTCCCTTTTTTTCTCGTCAGCCTTAGCCTTTTGGTTCTGTTGCTGACGCAATGCCAACTGGCTCGACTCATACCAAAAACTATAGTTACCGGCAAACAGGTTGATCTTTCCATAGTCAATATCGACCGTATGTGTACAAACAGAATCCAGGAAGTGACGGTCGTGACTGACCACCAATACCGTATGCTCAAAGTTAGACAAATACTCTTCCAACCATGTAACAGTCTCCATATCGAGATCATTGGTAGGCTCATCCAGCAATAAGTTATCAGGATTACCATAAAGTGCCTGAGCCAGCATGACACGTACCTTTTCCTTACCACTCAACTCACCCATCAACACATAATGTTTATCTTCACTGACACCTAAACCACTTAACAGGGCGGCAGCATCACTCTCCGCATTCCATCCGTCTAACTCAGCAAATTTTTCTTCCAGTTCAGATACTTTCAAACCATCTTCGTCTGTAAAGTCTTCCTTTGCATAAAGAGCTTCGCGCTGTTTCATGATGTCCCACAAAATGCTATGTCCCATCATTACAGTATCCATTACTGTAAAACCATCCCACTTAAAGTGGTCCTGACTCAATACCGACAAACGCTCGCCCGGACCTAAAGTTATCGTACCTTTCGTCGGGTCAAGATCACCTGAAATTGTACGTAAAAAAGTAGATTTGCCGGCACCGTTAGCACCAATGATGCCATAACAGTTACCATTCGTAAATTTCAGATTCACATCATTAAACAAGACTCGTTTACCGAATTGTACTGCAACATTAGAAACTGTAATCATTATCCTTTATCTTAATTTATATATATTAAAAAATCAGAGTGCAAAGGTAGGGATAATTCTGCCATAATGCCATAAACCGATAGTTTTTTCATTCTGTTTTTTTTATTATTCACCAAAAAAGTCTACTTTTGCACGATTATTTGGAAAGAGAACAATATTGGCAAACTATTTGTTGCTACGTTGTAAACTTAAACCTCATATAATTATGGCTAATTATCATTCAAAAAAGAACAAAAAGACAATCAATATGGATCCGAAAGAAAAGAAAGTAAAGGAAGAAGAGTTGGAAGATACCAACACTGAAACCAATGAACAGGAGACAGAAGATACTATAACAAAAGAAGTTGCAGACGAAGGAAATGACATAGAAAAGCTATTGGAAGAAGCAAATTCGAAAGTAGAAGATTTGGAAGATAAATACTTACGTCTTTCTGCCGAGTTCGATAACTACCGCAAACGTACGATGAAAGAGAAAGCAGAACTCATCAAAACCGGTGGTGAAAAGGTGATTTCAAGCATACTTCCCATACTTGATGATTTGGAACGCGCCATCAAAAACATGGAAACATCAGAAGATATAGTAGCCATGAAAGAAGGCGTAGAGCTGATTTACAATAAGTTCATGAAAGTTCTGGCAGAAAACGGAGTGCAAAAGATAGAGACGAAAGATAAAGATTTCGATACAGACTATCATGAAGCGATAGCACTCGTTCCTGCTCCGACAGAAGAACAAAAAGGTAAAATTCTGGATTGCGTGCAAAACGGTTATACACTTAATGATAAAGTAGTACGTCACGCCAAAGTCGTAGTTGGTCAATAATTAATCTTTAGACAGCAAACATGGCAAAGAGAGACTATTATGAAGTGCTGGAAGTAACGAAAACAGCAACAGTAGAAGAAATAAAGAAAGCATACAGAAAAAAAGCCATCCAATATCATCCGGACAAAAATCCGGGTGATAAAGAAGCCGAAGAAAAATTCAAAGAAGCAGCCGAAGCTTATGATGTATTGAGCAACCCTGACAAGCGTGCGCGCTACGACCAATTCGGTCATGCAGGTATGAGTGGTGCAGCAGGAAACGGAGGACCATTTGGCGGATTCAGTGGCGGTATGTCTATGGATGACATCTTCTCTATGTTCGGCGATATATTCGGCGGACATGGCGGCGGAGGCTTTGGTGGTTTCGGAGGCTTCGGCGGTGGAGGTCAGCAGACACAACGCCGGTTCAGGGGTTCCGATCTGCGTGTAAAAGTCAAACTGAACTTACAAGAAATCTCTACCGGAGTAGAAAAGAAATTCAAGTTAAAGAAATATCTAACTTGTACCCATTGTCATGGAAGCGGTGCAGAAGGTGGTGACTCGGAAACCTGCCCTACTTGTAAGGGTAGCGGTACAGTCATTCGTAACCAACAAACTATTTTAGGCACTATGCAAACCCGCACCACCTGTCAAACCTGTGGCGGTGAAGGGAAAATTATTAAAAATAAATGTAAAGAGTGCTCGGGTGAAGGCATTGTATACGGAGAAGAAGTAGTCAGCGTAAACATCCCAGCCGGCGTAGCAGAAGGTATGCAACTTTCCATGAGTGGAAAAGGTAATGCGGGAAAACACAATGGCGTTCCGGGTGATTTACTAATCTTGGTAGAAGAAGAGCAAGATCCAAACTTAATCCGTGACGAAAACGATTTGATATATAACCTATTGCTAAGTTTCCCGACAGCAGCTTTAGGAGGTACGGTAGAAATCCCGACAATAGACAGCAAGGTGAAGGTTAAAATAGAATCCGGAACACAACCGGGCAAGGTTCTTCGTCTGCGTGGCAAAGGTCTGCCGAGTGTCAATGGATACGGAACAGGAGACTTACTGGTAAATATCAGTATTTATGTTCCTGAAGCATTGAATAAAGAAGAAAAGAGTGCTTTGGAGAAGATGGAAGCATCAGAAAACTTCAAGCCTAATACAAGTATTAAAGAAAAGATATTCAAGAAGTTTAAGAGTTTATTTGATTAAAAGGAAATTTCCGACTTCTCTCAGAAATCTATTATCTACCCAAGCTTACGAAATCGAACGTATCCTTGGGTAAATTTATATACCCGTGCGCCTACAAGCCCTACACCGTATAAGTCAAAACAAAGTCCTTATGAATTAAATATCTAACCAAAAATCGGTTATTAGCCTCTGTTTTCAATTCCATAGCATGAAACGTACCTTGCTCTGCAGATACAAAAGGAAATATACGAATATGTTGCTTCAACTCCACTCCTTCCAACCCAAGCACTTTAAAAACAGTTTCTTTAGCCGACCAATAAAGTAACAATTTATAGATATCATCCTTATCTACCTGCTTTTCTTCTTCAGGCTGGAGAAACTTATTACGAACCCTGCAAACTTTATCTCCATACTGTTCAATATCAATACCCACCTCTTTGAAAGGATGTAATGCAACAGCTGCATATCCTTTCGTATGCGATATACTGATATGATAGGATTCGTCCTCCAAAAAAGGTTTTCCGCTTTCCTGATGTTGTATCGTCTTTATCTCATTACACAATTCTGCCATTAAAGAATTGACTGCAATTAGTTCACGTTCACGCTTACTCAAATCCGGAGCTTCATCCATCTTCCAGATTCCCCAAATAAGCCCGTTCTCACTATGTTTGCAAAGAATCGGCATATCAATGATTTACAGGAGTGAAACTTTCCATCATACGAACAATATCTTTACGAACATAATCCAAATAAGGAGCAATAGAGTCTGTATTGGGGGCAGAATTAAAGTAGAGAGAAGCATTAAAAAAATAACTGGTACTATCCGTCAGTGCAATCTGCACGGGAGTGGCAACCGGACCTTTAATGTCATACAGAATGCCATAAACTCTTATAAAATCATTCGAGTAAAATTGCTCCCTAATCGCCGTAGCTACATTCGTATGCGAATAAACCATTCTCCGGCTTTCTTCTGTCATCTGATTAAACTTTTCTGGAATAATTTCATGCCATGTACAATAAATTTGCGCATTCAATTCAGGATACACTACATCACAGAAGTATTCTCCATCTTTATTCTTCCTGACGGAAAGTTCAGCCTGATCAGATATCTCAAAACGAAACGGGAAAGAATCCGGAGACATTCTATAAGTTGCTTCCGGAAGTTCTATCTTACGGACATTTTGTTTATTATCCGAATGGGAACAATTAAAAGCTGCCATTGATATGAATAGTAAAAATAGTATATAGGCAGCCATGAAAAGGTTATGCTTCTTCTTTATGGTCGTCATTGATAGTAAACTTTACTTTTAATATACGACGGTCATCCATTTCCAGTACTTCAAACGTATAATCTTTATATTCCAATTTTTCATGAAGTACAGGAAATTCCCCTTTTATCTCTAATAATAATCCGGCAAGAGTATCAGCCTCGTTCGCCTCCGGTTCAAATATATCCGCACTCAGTTTTGTTATCTTATAAAAATCCGTCAACTGAGTCTTAGCTTCAAAAATATACGTACGGTCATTCAATTTCACATAAGTACGTTCTTCTTCATCATATTCATCATTGATTTCACCTACAATTTCTTCAATAATATCTTCCATTGTTACAATACCGGAAGTTCCTCCGAACTCGTCGACTACGATAGCAATATGAATCTTATTTGCCTGAAAATCGCGAAGCAAATCATCGATCATTTTCGTTTCCGGAACAAAATAGGCAGGACGAATCAATGACTGCCAACGAAAATTATCTCCCTTATTCAAATGCGGCAACAGATCTTTTATATAAAGTATACCTTTAATATTATCTTTCGAGCCGGAATAAATAGGAATACGTGAATATGCATTGTCTACCACACACTGCAGAACATCCTTAAATGGAGTTTTCAAATCCAAATCCACAACATCCAAGCGTGAAGTCATAATTTCTTTTGCTGTCTCACCACCAAAACGGATAATTCCTTCCAATATATTATTTTCCTCCGAAATCTCACTCTTATCCGTCAACTCCAAAGCATGAGATAACTCATTTACCGAGATATTATAATTCTTCCTCTCAATATGCTTGTTCACAAGTGTAGTGGAATGTACCAGTAACGAGGATAAAGGTTTGCAAATCCGTTTTAAAACAGAGATAGCAGGTGCTGTAAAACGGGTAAACTTCAAGGTATTCTGTGCCGAATATATTTTCGGCATAATTTCTCCAAATAATAACAGTAAGAATGTTAGAATGACCGTTATCACTATAAACTGCAACACTTTCGACGATCCAAAATTTATCCATGAATCGAAAAAGAAATTCAGAAGCATGATAATCGTGACATTCACAAAGTTGTTCGATATAAGAATCGTTGCGAGCAAACGCTCCGAATCATCCAGTAATGCCATAATTTTAGCATCCGAAGGATGTTTCTCTTCTTCTATTTCACTCTTATCTTTTGGAGACAACGAAAAAAAGGCTATCTCCGAAGCAGAGACAAAACCGGAAGCAAACAATAACAATATAGCTAAAATCAAAGCTATAATAGCTCCTATAGAAGGAGTCATTACGGTTACACCGTCAAATAAATTCGCCAAATGGCATAAATACGAGTCAGGGTCCAAGGAATTGGGTTTTAGTTAAACAATCTAGAACGGTAAATCATCTACCGAGTTATCCTGTATCGGTGATACATTAGGTTGCTGCACCGATTGAGGTTGTCCTTGCGGCTGGGCAGGAGGAACATATGCACCACCCTGCGAAGCAGTACCTTTCGGAGATAACATCTCCATATTATCAGCAAATACTTCCGTTACATATCTTTTTTGACCATTTTGATCATCATAAGAACGAGTTCTGATTTTCCCTTCAATGTAGAGCTTGTCACCTTTGTGAACATATTTTTCAGCAACTTCTGCCAATCCGCGCCACAGCACGATATTGTGCCACTCCGTACGATCAGGTACTTGCGTACCGTTTTGCAATGTGTATCCTCTTTCTGTTGTTGCCAAAGAAAAAGTAGCCACAGCTACTCCAGAATCCAAATATCTTACCTCAGGTTCTTTCCCCACATTGCCAATCAACATTATCTTATTCAATGACATAATCTTACTTTATTAGTTATTTGACGCCAAAATTAATTAGAATTACAATATAAAACAAACTTTGAGATACAAATTCATCATGTTTTCCGCCTATAAATTTAAAATAAGCACTTATATTGATAAATCATTTCATCTCCAAAAGATAGTTATTTCTCAATCACATCACAACATACCTCAAGCAAATACAAATTTCACTTTAATGAAACGATTCGAATACCTTTAAAAACATATCCGAGAATAACTATCTCCTCTCCTATTTTTAGCTTATACAGAAGCAACCTATACAAACAATCTATAATAAAACGCATTCTTTTTATATTAATCTTCAAGATAACAGTTTTATTTCCCTATAATTCATAGCAGATAAACATCAAAAAACAATGTAAATAACATTATTCCATCATTTATCTCATTTTAAAATTAAAAATATACTTATCCAATCAGATTACTAAATATTTAATTTATAATCTTTTAGTTTATATTAGCGTAGTAAATGGATAAAATATTTAAACAATTAGCGTAGTTGAGTAATGGTGATTTATTAGGTAAAACGAATAACAGCAACTAAATTTGTTTTCATAGCACAGAGAACAAAACAAAATTTTAGTTTACAAAAAAGATGCGCACATGAAACACTTACTACTTCTCAGCTTAGCATTGGTTTTACTAACACTATATCCTATATATGGATATGAAGTGCCAACCACCGTTCAAAAAAAGAACATTTTATTAGAAGAATTTACCGGAATTCATTGTGGAAATTGTCCTGACGGACATGCTATTGCCAATACTCTGGCAACTTTCCATCCGGAAAATGCGTATGTAATCGCCATATATTCCGGATATTATGCAGAACCGAGCAATGGTGAACCCGATTTTCGCACCGAAATAGGGGAACAACTTGATGTTGCTATGGGTGCCAACAAGGCGGGCTATCCATGCGGAATGATAAACAGGACATTTTTCTCTGACATTTCAACATCAATACTTATAAGCCGTTCCCAATGGATCAAAAAAGCAAAAATAATACATGAGGAGGATGCTCCTGTAAACCTTTGGATTAGTAGTTCTTATGATGGGAATAGCAAGGAACTTAAAATAAAAGTTGAAGGATATTATACTTCAGAAGTAGAAGATACAGAACAATACTTGAATGTAGCATGGATTCAAAACAATATACTGGGTCCACAAAACGGAAGTCAAACAGCAAGTGGAACTTATATTCATAAACATATGCTACGAGGATACGTTACTCCAATATGGGGAGATGAAATCAGTCCGACACCAGCCAAAGGAAGTTATTTTACCAAAGAATATACATATACAGTTCCTGCCGATATAAATTCAGTTGAAGTTAAGCCGGAAGATATAGAAGTTTTGGCATTCGTCACGACGAAAGATAAAGTCGTACAAAATGTTACCGGAGGGAAACCGGTTTATAATAACTATTCCAAACCGATTGGAGGAAAGTTATATGAACCTGATATGGTTATCAACGGACGTTACGGATACAATTTCTTTGAGGTTAAGCTAACTAATACTTCCGATCAACCCATTACATCAGCAGACTTTAAAGTTACCATCAACGAGGAAGAGCAAAATGCCGGTTGGACAGGAAACATTGCTTCTTTCGCAACAACAGCTATAAAAATTCCCGTATCATCGTATACCATAAAAGGAAGTAATAAATACAAAATCCAATTAACCGCTATCAACGGAACAGCATTCAACGGAAATGTTTTAGAAGGAGATTTCTCCAAACCCATCGAATCAACTCCGACAATCTTTATCGAATTAAAGACAGATAAGTCTTCCGAAGAGAACACTTATACGATAAAAGATCAGGATGGAAAGATTATCAAGCAATTTGGTCCATACGAGAGTGGTAAAAGCGAAGTATATCAAGAGAGTGCACAATTAGAACCAAACAAAAATTATTGTTTCGAAATTACAGACACTTGGGGAGACGGGATACAGAATCCACCGGGATATTTTAAACTATACAAGGATAATCACGATCTTATCGCTCAAAATTATTCGATTACATTGGCAGGCACACGGGCTTTCTTTTATACATCATTGCCTTCAGCAATAACAAATAAAAAAATTGTATCCGATGCTATAATTACGGTAAATCCTGATAATAAAAACATTGAACTCTTTTTTAAACCTTCAAGCACAGGAAAAGCAATATTCACCGTTTATTCCCTGATAGGAGAAAAACTATTCAATGAACACAACTTTGTGACATCCGGCGAAACATACAAGCAAATTTATCCTTTCGGGGAACTAAAAACCGGAGTTTACCTTTTCAATATAGAGCAAGGTAACTATATGAAAACACTCAAATTCATTATTAATTAGAGAACAAGGCGCTTTATAATACTAATCCTTTAAATTTTAAATGTATGAAGAAGTTTTTACTAACATTATGTGTGTGCTTACTCGGCACAATCACTATGACAGCTCAATGGTCAAGTAACCCCCTAAAGAACAACAGGATATCGGTTATAGGCAATGAAGTTTGGAATCACCAATTCCAAATAGCTCCTGACGGAACCATCTATGTAATGTATCAGACCCCAATTTACGATGACCCATGCGAGGTTATCGTACATCTTCAGATAATGGACATTAAAGGCAAAAAACTATTCACAGAAGATGAAGGTAAAATAATCAGTCGAAAGCGAAGCAGATCCTACGTGATGGTAAATGAAGGACTACTTGTAGATAAAGACGGAAATGCCATTATTGCTATAAGCGATAGCCGTAATTCTCCGGCAGAATACCTAAATCTAAGCTATACTCTTTATAAAGTATCACCAACAGGTGAAATGCTTTGGTCTGAAGACGGACTTGATCTAGAAGATGGAGAAACTACCGATCTTGAAGGTTTCTTCAAAATGATTCAATTGGAGAATGGCAATTATATTGTCAGCTGGTTTGGAATGGGCGGAACGATGCTACGCTGTATCTCACCTTCCGGAGAGATCTTATGGAAAAAAGATTATCTAAGTGGAGTCTATCCTTACCTCTGCAAAGCCGGCAATAATGAATTCATTATTGTTTATAGCGGAGGCGGCATCAGTGCCAAAAAATTCAATGCAAACGGTGAAGAAATCTGGAAAACAACTGTTTTTAGCGGACAATTACCATCGGATGTTTCCAATATACCTTTTTATGCTGTAGTAAAAGCATTTCCTGACCCGGACAACGGAGGAGTTTTCGTCAGCTGGTATGATTTCCGCAATGATCCGAAGCTTCCTTCCCCATACGTATCTTATATAAAATCCGACGGAGATTACGGTTTTGTATCCGGTAATCAGGGAGAGAGAGTAGGTTATACGGAAGGATTGGGAGGTTATCGACCGGAGCTTTACTACGATAAAGAGGATAATACGCTTTTCGCATGTTGGATTGAAAAGAATGCAAATCAAAACCACTTTCGCTTGATGGGGCAAAAATTGGCAATGACCGGTGAACTAAAGTGGGAAGAAACGGGAGCTATCATTGCTCCGTATTCATCGACTGCCATAGGTTATCAATCTATACAAAAAGCAGGCAACGGACAAGTCGCTGCATTCTATATGTTGGAGGCCGCATGGGTCGACGTAAAAGCCTATATGACTCTTATGAATAAGGCCGATGGTCAAGTTACGAATGTGGATGCAGACGGGCATGGTATGTGTTTTTCTTCTTTTGCCTGCAATAAGGGTGATCTCGAGTCATCTCCGTTGACAGACAATTGGTACTGGATAACTATGTGGAAAGACAAACGGGAAATAGATGGTATCACAGTCGACAACAGAACGTATATGCAAAGAATTAACCTTGACGGTTCATTAGGATATAAAGAAAAAGGTCCGGATGGAATTGCAATCAATGAAATAAACAATAGTCAATCACTGTCGGTTATTCCAACCTTGATTGATAAGCAGGCAGAGATAACGTTAAACATCGAAGAGACCGGAAAAGCCCGAGTAGATGTATACTCTGTCTCCGGACAAAAGGTGGCAACTATATATGACGGTGTAATCACACAGGGAATGCATACCATCGTTTGGAATAAAGAGGCAAATATAGGGAGTGGTATTTATATTATAAGATGCCAGACTAAACAGGATAGCAAATCAACACGAGTAATTGTGAAATAAATACTAACACTAAAAATAAACGATCATGAAAAGAATTAAGAATTTATTAGCCGGAATGATTATGGCATTATTGTTGCCATACGGACTATATGCAGACGTAGATTATGCCATAACAAGTTTTCAGGTTCCATCTCAAATAGCAATCGGGACCACCGATATAGTGAAAGTTACAGTAAAAAATGTCGGAGATACAGCACCAGTTGCAGAAGAATTATGGGAAGTCAATTTATGTGACGAAAACAATAACAGCCTTGCAATACATCACCCTGCAAGAGGTAGTTCCGAAGCACGTTTACAGCCCGGAGAGGAAGTTGAGGTAGAATTCAGTATCACACCGAACTTGAATTTCAATGCCAAGCAGAAATATTATGTTAAAATAGAAGGGGATGACATAAATAAAGAAAACAATACATCCGAAACAAAAGAAATAAATATACTTCGCCCCACTTATCCGAAAGTCACAAACTTAAAAGCAGAGCAGATTGATGAGGATATAGCCTTATCATGGGTAGCTCCTGTGTTCGGAGACTCTATTGCCTTTATCAGATATAATATCTACTGCAACGGAGTAGCAATAACTAATAATTCCGATCCTGGCCTGAAAGACATAAATAAGGTCACATATACGTATGTAGGTGCTGAACCTATAATATACAAATTCAAAGTTACAGTTTTTTATGATAAAGGTGGAGAAACAGTAGAATCTGATTTTTCTAATGAAGTGACAGTGGATTGCAGCAGCAACCGAATCATCTACTATCAATCGTTCGATACGGAAGAAGACTTTAATACAATGACAATCATTAATGCCAATGATGACGCAAGAACCTGGCAATATAATGAAGCAATGCAAATAGCTTTCTACCAATTCATTATGAGCAATGGTGCAGATGACTGGTTGATAACTCCGGCTATCCAGCTGAAAGCAAATTCCTTATATACATTGAGTTTCAAAACCGGTAATAGAAATAGAGATGCAGAACGCATTAAAGTGGCAATGGGCACAGCTCCTACCGTTGAAGGTATGACCACGGAGTTGGTATCTCCAATGGAACTTACAGACGGTGAATGGCATACAATAAAAGTAACGGTTTCTGTTCCGGCAGATGGAAATTATTACATCGGCTTCCAAGCATGTAGCGACGAAGGCAAATTCCAGTTGCAGTTAGACCAAATAAAAGTTGAACAAAACATAGGCTATGACATGTTCTTGGAATCCGTAGAAGCACCATTGGAAGTAAAGGCAGGGAGTGATGCGGAAATCAACGTCAATGTAAAAAATATGGGATCATTAACAGCTTCAGGTTATACCGTAGAACTATATAGCGGGGAAACGGTATTAGAGTCCAAAGCCGGTTCTGAAGTGAATCCTGGCAAGACATCAAAAGTTGCATTCACTATAAAAACGAAGTTGGAAGATTCCGGCATTCTCAACTATCACGCAATTATCAAATGGAGTGCAGATCTGGACAATAGTAACAACAGCAGCGACGAGATAGCCATTAAAATCATTACTCCGAAGTATCCTACTGTAACAGATTTAAATGGTAGTGAAGATGAGGGAACGGTTAACTTAAGTTGGACAGCTCCGGATTACAACGCAGGTTCTCCTATCTCAAAATCTGTGACCGACGGATTTGAAGATTATACAGCATTTGGAATTACAAATATCGGTAATTGGACAATGGTAGACGGTGATGAAGGAGAGACCGGTGCAGCAGGAGAAGGCACGTATGATAATGCAACTGCTCCGAAAGCCTATATGGTATTCAATCCTGCTTCTGCAGGAGTAGCCGATGACGAAATGTGGAAACCTTATTCCGGCGAACAAATGTTAGTTTGTTTTGACGGACCGGCAACAAATGACGATTGGTTAATCTCTCCGGAGATCGTAACAGGCGGACAAGTAATCTCTTTCTATGCAAAAACAGCGGATGCAAAGGTAGGAAACGAAACATTTGAAGTACTGACCTCTACTACCGATAATGCAACAACCAGCTTTACAAAATTAGAAGAAGTTACAAGTGTTCCGGGAGAATGGACATCCTATACATTCACTATTCCTGATAATGCCAAGTACTTTGCAATCCATTGTATATCATCAGATGTAAGCGCGTTGCTAATAGACGATTTGTATTATTCATATAAGGATGGTATGGAAAGTTTGACACTGAAAGGATATAACGTTTATCGCGATGGAACAAAAATAACGGAAACTCCGGTCAACGCAACAACTTACGCCGACAATACAGTAGGTAAAAATACACATACATACAAAGTAACGACTGTATATGACAAGGGTGAATCATTATACTCGAATGAAATCAGTATAAATGTAATAGGAAATGCCATAGAATCAACTTCTGCCGAAAATATTATTATCACAGGAAGTGAAGGCAGAATAAAGATCTCCGGCATAACTAATGAACCGATACAGATTTACACAGTAGACGGTAAGTTAGTTTACAGTTCATCTAAATCCGATTCAAGTGTAACAATCAGTGTATCAACAGGTAGTTACATTGTCAAAGCCGGGACGAAAGTGGCTAAGGTATTAGTTAAATAATAGTCCAAAGAAGATACGGTCGATTGATTGCAAACGATAGGAGTTTGCAGACAATCGACCGTATCTTCGTAATCAAACGACCTTATGTTTTTTTCAAACAACCTGATGATTATTTAAGAGACCCGCTATGTTTGAAAAAAACATCAAGGTCGTTTTTTATCACCTAAGGGGATGATGTTCTACGCTCAAGGGAGTATTGCCTAACGCTTAAGGGAGCGATAGCTTACATCTACTGGAGCGTAAGCTAACGCCCCCTTAGGCGTTTTGGCTTGCTTATTTTGCTGATTTAGCTATTATTCAATTTACTTTGATTTGCCTTCACCTTATCACTATTTGCACCTTTGTGATTGATTATTATTCAGTTAGAGTGAAGGTACTATTTTTGTGAACTGCACAAAAAAATGGACAAGTCAGAATTAAAGTTCCTCCTCTGTTTATAGAGGAGGTGTCACGTAGTGACGGAGGAGTTCTTTTTTAAGTTGAGAATTGAGAAAAAGAAACTCCCTCCCCTCTTTCAGAGGTACTCCCTCTATAAACAGAGAGAGCTTTTGTCATTTATTACGAATGAACTGCCCTCCAAAAAATAAATCGCGTCATCCGCGAACCATCGGCTTTTACCGCATAAAAAGTCACCTTCACTCTAACTTGTTATTATATAACGATTTACCTTCAAAGAGTGATAAGGTGAAGGCAAATTTCACCAATTTAAAACTGCTCTAAAAATGAATAAATCAACTTGGGAACAGCATAATCCGGCAAATCTTCCCGCTTTATTTTAGTAAATCCGGCAAAAGAACAAGAATCTTCAGGGAGTTCCACTTCATAGAAATCAGTATAAAGTATCTGATGGGAAAGAACATGCTTTACTCCTTTTTTAAGCAAACGAACCGACACAGGTTGTTCATCCTTCGTTAAAAAAGTCTGAAAAGCCGGAAGTGCAAATAGCTGTTCTTCTCCCTCCAACGCCATATCCGTTTCTATCAAAGGCAATTCGTACAATCCTTTCCAAATATCGTCATCAGCCCGTTTATTTATAAAAGTATACTCCCCTATCCGAACATATAAATAAGTAAAATAACGATTACGGACTTTCGTTTTTTTCTGTTTTGCAGGCAATTTATCTACCAGACCTTTCGACAATGCGGCACAACTGTCTGCCAACGGACAAAACAGGCAATTCGGTGCGGAAGGCGTACATTGCAATGCTCCGAAATCCATAATAGCTTGATTATATAAACCCGGACACTCCTTATTTAATAGTTCTTGCGCCAAAGCGGCAAACTCTTTCTTTCCAACGGTACTGTCTATCGGTGTTTCAACTCCAAAATAGCGGGAAAGAACACGGTAGACATTTCCATCAACAACTGCATAAGGCAACCCGTAAGCAATGGAACAAATAGCAGCAGCCGTGTAATCACCAACACCTTTAAGCGCACGCACACCCTCATAAGTCTTAGGAAAATCCCGACCCGCTACGCTCTGCGCAGCAGCATGCAGATTGCGGGCACGTGAATAATACCCCAAGCCCTGCCAAAGCCTCAGCACCTCATCTTCCTTTGCATACGCCAACGCATCAACCGTGGGGAAACGATTGATGAATCGCAAATAATAATCATATCCCTGTACTACTCGCGTTTGCTGCAAAATGATCTCTGAAATCCATATCCGATACGGATCGGTAGTATTTCTCCAAGGCAAATCCCTCTTATTACTGCCATACCAATCAATAAGCGTATTACTGAAATCTTTCATCAATTGTTTTCATTTCCGATTGTAGCGGCAAAGATACAACCATTCGGGATATAGACAATCTCTCTTTTACTCTTTTTACAGAATACAAGAAATATCATTCATACATTATTAATATAAAGCAACCGAACCATGAATAATCATAACGTTCAAACATGCCTTGAAAAGATTTTCTATAAAAATGTTCATAATATATTTTTTTGAGAAACTAAAAAGCTATATATTTGCATTCCAAAATTTTAAGAGAACGTATAACTATATTTTTAGTAAAATGACAAAAGCTGATATCGTAAACGAGATTGCCAGAAATACCGGCATCGATAAGACAACAGTGCTTACAACCGTAGAAGCATTCATGGATGCTGTAAAAGGCTCTTTAGAAAGAGAAGATAATGTATACCTCCGCGGGTTTGGTAGCTTTGTAGTGAAGAAAAGAGCACAAAAAACAGCTCGTAACATCTCTAAAAACACTACAATCATTATTCCAGAGCACAATATACCCGCATTCAAACCTGCAAAGACATTTACAATTGCAGTAAAAAAATAACAAACAAGAGTATTAACCCATAAAATTTTGAAGCTATGCCAAGCGGAAAGAAGAAAAAAAGACATAAAATGTCTACTCACAAGCGTAAAAAAAGACTAAGAAAGAACAGACATAAAAGCAAAAAATAAATTTTAGTCTGCAAAACAGAAATAAAGAACAAACTTGCAAAGAAATAGTCTTTCGGGTTTGTTCTTTGTTTAAGTAGTAAAGTTTAATTAATTAAGAAAAAAGTAACCGTGACGAGCGAATTAGTAGTTGACGTACAGCCCAAAGAAATCTCCATCGCACTTCTTGAAGACAAGAATCTGGTGGAACTTCAAAAGGAAGGAAGAAATCTTTCTTTCTCCGTGGGCAATATGTATTTAGGCCGCATTAAGAAATTGATGCCCGGCTTGAATGCCTGCTTCGTGGATGTTGGTTATGAAAAAGACGCTTTTCTTCATTATTTAGACTTAGGTCCTCAATTCAACTCTCTAGACAAATATGTAAGACAGACGATAAGCGATCGAAAAAAGCTCAATCCTATTTCCAAAGCAACCATTCTTCCTGATATTGATAAAGATGGTACTGTATCTACAGCGCTGAAAGTAGGACAAGAAGTTGTTGTTCAAATCGTAAAGGAACCTATCTCAACAAAAGGCCCACGACTGACCTGTGAACTATCTTTTGCAGGAAGATATTTGGTTTTAATCCCTTTTAATGATAAGGTATCCGTATCTCAAAAAATTAAATCAGGCGAAGAACGCGCCCGACTGAAACAACTGTTACAAAGTATCAAACCCAAAAATTTCGGGGTAATCGTACGTACAGTTGCAGAAGGAAAACGCGTTGCGGAACTTGACGCCGAGCTTAAAGTCTTGTTGAAACATTGGGAAGAAAGTATTGTAAAAGTACAGAAAGCGACAAAACTACCGACATTGGTTTATGAAGAAACCAGCCGTACCGTTGCTTTATTACGTGACCTTTTCAATCCTTCATTTGAAAGCATCCACATCAATGATGAAGCGGTCTATGAAGAAGTAAAAGACTATGTGACTCTCATTGCTCCTGAACGGGCAGGAATCGTAAAGTTATATAAAGGTCAGCTTCCCATCTACGACAATTTTGGTATTACCAAACAAATCAAATCATCTTTTGGCAAAACCGTATCATATAAAAGCGGTGCATACCTTATCATTGAACATACCGAAGCTCTGCACGTAGTAGACGTAAATAGCGGTAATCGTTCCAAATCCGGCAACGGACAAGAAGCCAATGCTCTTGACGTAAATCTTGGTGCAGCCGATGAACTGGCACGCCAACTTCGCCTGAGAGATATGGGAGGTATCATTGTAGTTGATTTTATTGATATGAACGAAGCTGAAAACAGGCAGAAGCTCTATGAACGTATGTGTCAAAACATGCAGTTGGACAGAGCGAAACATAATATATTGCCACTCAGCAAATTCGGACTTATGCAAATAACCCGTCAACGGGTACGTCCGGCCATGGATGTCAATACCAGCGAAACTTGCCCTACTTGTTTTGGTAAAGGTACTATCAAACCCTCTATCCTATTCACAGACACATTAGAGAGTAAAATTGACTATCTGGTCAATAAACTGAAGATTAAGAAATTCAAACTACACATCCATCCGTATATTTCAGCCTACGTTAATCAGGGAGTTATTTCCTTACGGCGTAAATGGCAAATGAAGTACGGCTTTGGTATTAAGATTATCCCCGATCAGAGCCTCGCATTTCTGGAATATAAATTCTATGATTCCAATAAAGACGAGATCGATATGAAAGAGGAAATTGAAATTAAATAAAAGATAAAGCTGTTCTAGGATAAAAGAACAGCTTTTCTTTTACTTTCATCCCATTCTATCTATTTACTATTACTATCATCATACATACAAAATTCTATATGAACACACCAACAAAATACAGCTATAAAGAAATATGGCTTATAACCTATCCTATCCTTGTCAGCCTGATTATGGAGCAGTTGATAGGTATGACGGACACAGCTTTCCTGGGACGCGTAGGAGAAATCGAACTGGGCGCATCCGCCCTTGCCGGAGTTTATTACATGATAATCTTCATGATAGCTTTCGGATTCAGTATCGGAGCACAGATTCTTATCGGACGACGTAATGGGGAAGGCAACTACAAGCAAATCGGTTCCATATTCTATCAGGGAGTGGTATTCCTGCTATCATTGGCCGTTGTCATGTTCGTGCTGTCCCAACTATATTCCCCGTATATTCTGAAAGATATCATCCAATCGAATGAAGTATTTCATGCTACCGTTTCGTATATCAACTGGCGTGTCTATGGGTTCTTCTTCTCTTTCATCGGCGTTATGTTCCGCGCATTCTTCGTAGGTACTACGCAAACCAAAACCCTGACTCTGAATTCCATCGTAATGGTGCTCTCCAATGTGATATTCAATTACATACTGATATTCGGTAAATTCGGTTTCCCGGCATTGGGTATCGCAGGAGCCGCTATCGGATCATCATTAGCGGAACTGGTATCCGTCATCTTCTTTATCATTTATACCTGTCGAAAGATAGATTTCAGGAAATACGGTTTAAACCACTTCTCCGGTATCCAGTGGGGAACATTAAAGCGCATTCTGAACGTATCTTTATGGACAATGATACAGAACTTCCTGTCCATGTCCACGTGGTTCTTGTTTTTCATTGCAGTGGAGCATCTTGGAGAACGTTCGCTCGCCATCACCAATATTATCCGCAATGTATCGGCTATTCCGTTCATGACGGTTATTGCTTTTGCCTCGACGACGAGCACACTAATCAGCAACCTTATCGGAGCAGGTGATATACAATATGTGAGAGGTACATTAAAGCAGACTATCCGGATGGCTTATTACTTCGTAGCACCCATCATCATCATCTTTGCAGTATTTCCGTCGCTGATATTACACATCTATACCAACTCTCAGGAATTGGTATATGCTTCCACTCCGGCACTTTGGGTATTATGCTCTGCCTACTTGTTCTTAGTGCCGGGAAATATCTATTTCCAAGCCGTATCCGGAACAGGGAATACACGCTCTGCATTAATGCTTGAGTTTACTACGCTGATTATTTATGTCCTCTACGTGTGCTATATGATATTCTACCTGAGAATAGACGTGGCATGGTGCTGGACTACCGAGCATGTATACGGTGGATTCATTTACCTTTTCTCATGGTGGTACATGAAGAAAGGGAAATGGCAGAACAAACGGATTTAGTCAATTTCTCTACATAGAAAATTAATATGTTCACATAGGTTTGCAGCATAAAGCATAGTTTTGCATTCAGATAAGTTAAACTTAAAAGGAATATAGAATGAAAAACAAACTGACCTATGTAATGATTGCAGTATGCCTGATACTGAACATAACCCATATTGATGCAAAGACTTATTACGTCTCACCGGATGGGAAAGATAGTAATTCCGGTAAGCCGGAAGCTCCTTTCGCTACCATCGAGAAAGCGATATCCATGCTTCAGGCAGGAGATATTTGCTATGTAAGAGGAGGAACTTACTACCCCACAGCTACCATCAACGTGACGCAAACCGGAACAAAGGATGCACGTATCTGCCTGTTTGCTTACGAAGACGAGAAGCCGGTCATCAATTTCGAGAAGCTGGCAAATACTCCGGAGGATGTAGCCAAAGCCAATCGCGGTATCTATCACAAGATAGGAGCTAACTACTGGCACTACAAGGGTTTGGAATTCTGCAATGCTCCGGACAATGCCATGAAACTGGAAGGCAGTTTCTGTGTGATTGAAAGATGTACATTCCATGATAACGGTGATACAGGACTGCAACAGGGATTCGGAAAAGGAAGCAACGGGGAGAACACCCGTAACCAGAAGTTTGAATACGGACGTTATAACATCGTGCTCAACTGTGATTCTTATAATAACTGTGATGTGTGGAGCAACGGCGGTGATGCCGACGGATTTGCCGTAAAATTATTCCCCGGACCGGGAAACGAGTTTCACGGATGCCGCTCATGGTACAACTCGGATGACGGATGGGACTTCTATTATACGGTATTCCCGATTGTCGTAGATAACTGCTGAACCATGAAGAACGGTTACAACAAAGGAAACGGCAATGGTTTCAAGATGGGTGGAAGCAATGAGAAAACAAGGTCTTACGGCGGACATGTCTTTACAAACTGTATATCGGCGGATAATCTGAATAAGGGCTTCGACCAAAACAATCACAATGAAGGAACATATATGCTCAACTGCGTTTCCGTGAGAAACGGTATCAACTTCGGGTTCAACATGGCTGCTCCCGCCAATGGCAAATGGCACGTATACAACTGCGTCGGATTCGGCGGAAAGGAACGCAACCATCAGTTCCAGACTAACAAGAACACCATCTCCACTGTAGATACAAAGACTTGCAGTTGGACGGATATCGACGGTGCAAGTCCGTATAGCGACCGTGACGGTACCGACCCGTTCACCGGGGCATCTTATAGCAAAAAGGTCAACGACCATACTTCCGAATTTATCAGTCTGGCATACGAGGATGCCATTGCGGAACGACAAGCAGACGGACAACTTCCGCTGAAGTTCGGACGACTGACTGCCAACAGTATCTTCAAAGATAAAGGAACGAACATCGATAATCTGCAAACAGAAGACTGCGATAAAGAGGAATATAAACTTTGCGGCACAAAGACCAGTTACGGGATGAAAGTATCGCTCCCTCACAACGGAACAGCCGATATGGGTGCTTTTGAATATGGCACGGATAACAATGAATATACGCTCGTAATGCCTGAGAACGACGGTAGTGTGCCCGAAGTAGAACCGGGTGACAATGAATGGGAAGAAAACGGTAAATATTATGCAGAGGATGTATTCGTAGACTGGTATAAGTTCCAGGATACCACCCTTCCTCAAACCATATCTTCCGTCATCGGGGATTTATCTGCCAACGTAAAACCGGCCTATGTAGGTAAATCGGCAGACGGAACAGGTGATGCCCCCGAAGACCATCCCAACAGTAATTACAGCGGTAGCAAAGGTGCCCTCCGCATCCAAAAGGAGACTTCCGTTACATTCACCTTGCCAAGTCTGCGCTCACTGAAAGCAACACTCTATTGCACGGGCGGCAGAACGCTGAAGGTAAATTATTCTATGGACAACGGTGCTACATGGTCGGCAGATAAGACAAAGGATTACAGCACGGGCACTTCTGCAGAACAGGATATTGCAGCCCTATGTACAAAGACGAAATCACCGATTCTTGTCAAGCTGACTAACACCAAAGGCGGCGATATGTACATCACCGACTTGTATGTTTCGGGTTATAAAGAGGTGGAGAATGATGATGACGACGATCCTTCTGCCATAGATTCCGCCAAAGAAGGATCCTTCGATATGTACCAGACTGAGACTGCCTTAATCGTTTACGGTGAGATTGCTTCTTTGCAAATCGTTTCCATGAACGGAGCAGTAGTGTCTGCATCGCAAAACATGCAGGTAGTGGACACGGCAAATCTGTCTAAGGGCGTTTATGCCGTGATTATCGTTGGCAAGGATGGCAAGAGAAGTGTACGGAAATTCATGAAGATGTAATAGAAAGAACTCCCTCCCCCCCTACGAGGTACTCCCTCTATAAACAGAGGAAGAACTTTCTTGGCTTCTCCATAAGAACAGGGTTCACGGATGACGCAGATGGAGCTGATAAAGACGGATTGAATCCGTTCCTATCCGCCTGATCCGTGTTGTCCGCGAACCTTCGGCATTAAGAGGATTCCCAAATCCCCCTCTGTGTATAGAGGAGGTGGCACGGAGTGACGGAGGAGTTATCAACTTAGAAAAACTCCCTCCCCCCTACGGGGTACTCCCTCTATAAACAGAGGGAGAGCTTCCTTGAGATGCCCCTACCTACATCATGCGGGGAAACGGATTTTGAACCTCGTCAGCCCGTCGGCATAGGTGCGCAGGGAGAAAGTACAATTATGTTTCAACAGGACTTCACGGATAAAAATCAGTCCGATACCCTGTCCGTGCGGTTTAGTGGAGAAAAACGGAGTAAAGAGCTTTGTCTCCGTCTCCTTGTCTATTCCCTTACCCGTATCCGCAATCTCAAGGCTGACAGGGACGGCGGTAGTACGTATATAAATGTCGCCGTCCGTGCCGATGCTCTCCGCCGCGTTCTTCATGATGTTCACCAAGACCTGCTCGAAAAGAACCGTATCCAGACTTACGTCCAACGGCTTCTCACATAGTTCCACGTGCACACTGATGTTCCTGTTGCGGCAAACGGTCTCCATGAACCGCTTACAGGAAAGTACCACCTCATTCAGATTGACGGGAGAGACACACGGTTCGGGAATCTTCACCACATCCGCAAAGTTCGTAATGAAACGGCTCATGCCGAAGCAACGGTCTATGCATACCTGCATCGCCTCACGTATATCGTCCGTGTCGGGCATTCCACCCAAAGCAGAGTCCACCGTGTCGAGCGTGGAAGTAATGCCCGCCGTCGTATTATTTACCTCGTGGGCTATCATGCGGATTACCTTCTCGTATGCTTTCTTCTCCGCCTTCATCACTTCCTGCGTCAGACTCTCGATAAGAATAAAGGAATGGCGAAACCCCTTGTCCACGAAAGAGGAAAGCGTACATTTATAGATGGTGGAATCATTCAGACGCACCGTGCGCACCCCCTCCGAACGCATATTCAAAAGTTCCTGCGACAAGGAAGCGTCTATCTCCGCAAGCCCCTTACCAAGCAGCTCCACTTCTATGGTGAAACCGAACATACGCACGGCGGAAGGATTCAAAGAGACGATATGCCCGTCCAAATCGAAGATAACCACCCCCATCGGAGAAGCCTGTATCAGCAAATCCAAGAAATGATTCTGTGCACGAAGGTTGATACGTTCGTTCTTCAATTGCTCCATCATCCGGTTGAACACCTTTACGATACGGTCGGCTTCATACTGCCCCACGGGGCTGAGGCGCGAACTGAAATCCTGTTCTTTCAGCAAGTCCATACCATTGCTTATCGTGTTCAAGGGCTTTACTATCTTCCGGTAGAAGACGATCAGGAACACAATGGTCAGGAAGATGACGGACTCCATGACGTAAAACAGCGTCGTGCCATTGCCCGCCATCAGATAAGTCATCAGAGAAAGGACTACCAGCAAGAGCAAGACGAAGATAAGGAAGTAATATCTGATTCGCATAGTCGGATGTGTTAATGCCTAACGGCGGTCGTTCACCGTAATGTTGTACTTCTCCAGACGACGATAAAGAGCCGCCCGGCTGATGCCCAGTTGAGAAGCCACCTGCGACAGGTTATTATTGTACTTGTCCAGTGCTTGCAAGATAGTCTGGCACTCCATCTCTTCGAGCGTCATACCCGGACGGAAACCCGCTTTCGCAGGTTCGTCGCGACGGAGATATTGCGCGTCGAAGTCTTGTGCCGTGAGCAACTCCTTTCCACTGACAAGCATCGTACGCTCCACCAGATTCTTGAGTTCCCTGATATTGCCCTGATACGGCAAGCGTTTCAGGAACTCCACCGCATCCGAAGCAAACTCCACACGGGGCAATCCGTTCAGCTCGCTCTGCTTGTCGGCAAAATAATGCGCCAACAGAGGAATATCCTCCCGCCGTTCCCGCAACGCCGGCAGATGGACGGTTATCAGATTGATACGGTAAAAAAGATCTTCCCTGAACGTATGTTCATGCACCATCTGTGTAAGGTCACGGTTGGTGGCGCTCACCACACGCACATCCACCTTGCGCGGACGACTGTCGCCCAGCATTTCAAATGTTTGGTCTTGCAACACCCGAAGCAGCTTTACCTGACAACCCAGTTCCAGGTCTCCTATCTCATCCAGAAATATCGTCCCCCTGTTTGCCAGTTCAAAGCGCCCTATCCTGTCGATTCCCGCATCCGTGAATGCTCCCTTCTTATGTCCGAACATTTCACTCTCGAACAGACTTTGGGAGATGCCTCCCAGATTGACCTTGACAAAACCTTCCTTTGCACGCGGACTGTTCATGTGGATGGCCTCGGCTATCAGCTCCTTACCCGTTCCGCTTTCTCCGGTAATCAGCACGGAAGCGTTGGTCTTGGCTATCCGCCCGATGGTATTGAGTACGCTGAGTAATGCCGGAGACCGCCCTATAATCTTATCGAACCTGAACTTCCCATCCATTTCTCCACGGTTGGACGCAGGAGCGGTGTCTTCTTTGCGGTTCAATGCAAGTGCCGTCTCTACGGATTTAAGGAAAACGCTGTTCACCCAAGGTTTTGTGATAAAGTCGAAAGCTCCCGCCTGCATACCCTGTACCGCAAGCTGTATACTACCCCATGCCGTCATCAGGATGACAGGTACTTCCGGACGGAAGATGCGCACTTGGCGCAGCAGCGTCAGCCCTTCTTCTCCCGATGTACTCAGCGAGAAGTTCATATCCATCAGAATCAGTTCCGGTTCGGTGGAGCGAACTACCTCTATCGCCTCTTTCGGGCACGGCACGGCTTCCGTCTCATATCCCGCACGTTTCAGCATAAACGTCAGCGAGGAACGAATCGAACTGTCATCATCTATTATTAATATCATAATTTGTTCTTGTTTATCAAAGTAACGGTGGTAAAGATACGTATTATCCCTTTATTACGGCATCGAAATCCGTCTCTAGTTCCCGATTATTTTTAAAGTCCCATAGCGTCAAACTCCGTATCTGGTAAAAATAATACCAATAGTAATAGAGTTCCGAGATATGCTTCTGCCTTGCCTCATCTTTCGAGACCTGTGCATCGTTCAGGTCGAGCGTATTTATCTTACCTATCATAAACGTCTCGATGCTCGTGCGATAACGCTGACGGGCGATGGTATCCGCCTCGTTGGCAATACGGAGCTGTGCCGCCTGATTGTTGAACTGCTCCACCAGCAAGAAGATGTCCTGATTAAAGTTCATCTGCTCCTGCCTAATCTTCGATGCCGCCACTTCCCGGTTGCTCTGCGCAATCTTCACCTTACCCCGTCGTTTGCCCCAGTCCAGAATAGGAATCTTGACGCCTACTTCTACAATCTGATTGTTCTTGAGGCGGTCATAAGCATCCGAAAATATCCGGTCTTCACCCGTCAGACCAATGGAAGCATATAGGTCTATACTGCGCAAGTTGCCTTTGGCGGTAGCCACGCTATAATCTGCCTCCAACTGGCGGCGGCGGATATTGAGGGCAAAACTATTGTTTGCCAATGCTTTATCCAGCACATCACCATACTGCAAACGAAGTTCCGGCACAGACTCCGGCACAACGGGCTCTATCCGTTCCTGCTCGTCCAGTCCGAGGAAAGCCCGCAACTGAAACATCTTCGCATTCAGGTTGCTTTCATTATCGGTCAGTGTGGCACGCGCTTTCAATGCCGCCAGTTTCAGCTGCAACAGTTCGTTCTCCGAAATCTGTCCCATACGGCGTTTTGCCTGCGCCACCTCATACAAACGGTCGGCATTCTCCACATTCTGACGGGCAATCCCCACATTTTCTTTCGCCAACAGGAGTTCAAAGAAATAAGTAATCGTCTTCATCGTCACCTCCTCCGTCGCTGTCAGAAACGCTGCTTTAGCTTCCCGGTAACGCACCGGCTCTATGCGTCGTTTCCATTTCAGATCGTTCGTTCCGAAGATAGGCTGCGTCCATGTCAACGCTATCGGGATACTCATAAAATGGTCTTGTCCGCCACTGCCCAACTGCCGGATATACTCCAACGAGGTATTCAGCGACAGTTTACCACCCGTGAACCAAAGATTCTGGTCAATAGAAAGATTACCGCTTAACCCCAGATTATTGTTGCGGACAAAAGTATAGGAACCATCCTCCTGCTGATAGGATGTATAACTCTTATTGTAATTCGGCAATGTTCCTGTGAAGTTCATCTCCGGCAGCAAATCCGCCTTATACGTCCGATACTCCCAGTAAGCCGTCTTCAGCTCGTTGAGTGCCACAGCCGCATCCACACTTTTCGTCCGTGCAATGGCGATTGCCTCGTTCAACGTCAGTTCCCGTTGCGCCGACAGGGTGACTGCCACACAGCCCACCGCCCATATCAATACACCAAACCTTTTCTTTCTCATAATCCTATATTATATTCATAAACGCCCCCTTGACCGCACCGAGTTCCACAAAATATGGAACTATTGTTTCATAATATATAAAACTTTTGTTCCATATTTTGTGAAACTTTCGTTTCGTCAGGGAGAAAAATAAATTCACTACTACCCTCTCATAACACATACACTTATCATTCATCATGCAACGCCTCGGCGGGTTCTATCTTCATTGCCTTACGAGCGGGAATATATGTACCCAGCACAATCATCAAGGCAATCAGCAAAAACGTGATTACCACCGTAATAATGAACCGTACAGGCTCCAGTGTCGTCCCGTTCATCCAGTAATTCAACTCCGCATAGGCCAGATTCCAGTCAACGATAACAGCAGGTATCGTGGCAATCACCAATATTGCCATTCCCTCTGCCAGCAAACGTCTGAATACATCCCGGTTCGTACTGCCCAAAGCCTTACGCAAAGCAATCTCACAGCGCCGTTGCTGCGTACGAAACCAGAATATGCCCAATAAGCCTAAGAAAATGTTCAGCAGGAGAAAGCCCATACCGAAAAGATAATTACGTATCTGGATTGTCTCATCCATCTGATAATCACGCCTTATATTTGCAAAAGGTATAATATCGGCAATAAACACATTACCGATACGAAATTGTTTCTCACTATCCGCCCTCAAACGTTCGATAAAGTCAACATCCTGATCTGCTTTTACTCTGACACATAGTTCCAAATCAGTGTCATACCAATCACGCAGTAACAAAGAAACCACAAAACAAGAAGTCCAAGACCAAACCGGTTCGTAATCACTATAACGCACAGGATTTAAAGAAGCAATTAAGCGGAAAGTCTGTGCCGAATCATTACCTAAAAAGAAAGACTTCCCTACAAATGAGGTTAACCTTTGATCATATTTAGATAGAAAAAGATTATCCGAAGCCATAAAGTTCCCGTCCGATAACATTTGCGCCAGTTCTTCCGGTGTTTCTCCACGAATTCCCTCATAACGAAAAACCCGAAAGAAATCCGGAGTTACAGAACGGACTATGCAATAATCAGACAGCAAAGTGTCATACCGGATTGTTATACTGCTATTACTCCCATTATAAGGATAAGAGTTTGCCGAAAGACTTACCGCTTCTACTTCCGGTCTATGACGTAAACGATCGACCAGTGTTTCTATCTCCTCGACAAGCAAAGTATCATTAGGAATATAATCCGAACTTTTATCCGTTAACTTTCCCATTTCAATCAGATAACAATGTGAGACATCGAAACCATGCGGTTCATTATAAGTATTCGTTATTACAAACATATAATCTACCACATACCACATCACGACACTCACCAACAGCAGTTCCAATGCCAACCACCAGTTGGAATGCCATTCATTTCTTATTTGCGTATATATCTTTTTACTCATATTCTTTCCTGTTTCTAATGTAACTTCCCTGCTAAGGCTTTTACAATACCGATTTTTGAAGCTCTCCAGGCAGGGATTCCACTGTTAAGCAAATTCAAAATGAAGCAAAACAACAATGCATACAAAAAAGTAGAAATATGAAATAAGATAGTACCATTCACCATAGTCGGTATTGACGCATCACTGAAAGGCTGCATAAACAAGAAATCAGCTCCCCAATAGGCAAAACCCAAACTAAACAATAAACCGAGAACTCCTGCCAACAAAGTGACAATGAAGTTCTCCATTATAATACGACCCATTATTTCCAAACGGGTACAACCGAAAGCACGACGAATTCCTATTTCCGACACTCGTTGACGTAAACGACTCTGCGTCATACTCCCAAGATTAATAGCCGGGATAAATAACAGAACAAGTAACACGATAATTCGGTCACAACGTTCTGCTCTTAAATCCGGTTCCCAGTTCGCCCCGAAAGCAATCGACTGTTTCTCCTGATCATAAGGACGATTACGATCTATAAACTTATAGTCTTCTTTTTCCAGAATCGCATTATAAGTTTCCAATTTCTTTTTAGCCTCCTGACGAATGGCAGCAAAGTCACGCTGACTATATGCAAGAATCACAACGCTCATTGCTCCCATATGTCCATGTACCCACGTATCTTCTGCAATATCAGTCGAAGTATAAGGAATCCAGATCTGACTATAAGCTGTATTTGCCAATGTTGATACATCTTTTACTACGCCAATCACCCGATAAGGAGCATAATTCAACTGAAATTCTTTTCCTACCACAGTAACCATACCAAACAAAGCACGGGCAATACTTTCCGTAATAACCGCAACAGGTTGCCCCGCTTCAAAAATGGTCTTATCATAGGGGCTCCCATCTATAAAAGTAAAGTTAAATATCTGCCAGAAAGCCTCATCTGTCTGTAAAAGTTTCGAACTGATAGCCGGTTTTTTAGGTATGGAGACTGGAACAGTCACGGCATAACCGCTATAAATAGACACTGCCTCGGGCGTTTCCAAAGACTTATAACACTCCTTAGCCGTCTGTACACTCATCCCACCATTACCGATTCCGTTTCCTGTACTTGCTCTGACAATGCTCGCATCCTGCACATGAAGCAATCTGTCACGATTACTCTCCGGCGGGAAAGGTGCTACTTTCACTTGCTGTATCATCACTACCAGCATGATGAGAAAGATAGCAAGCATCGTTCCCAACACGTTTACAACACCAATGATAGGTTGCTGGCGCAGTTGCGATAAAGCCTGCATAAAATAGTGTTTAATCATGAGGATTCTTATTTATAAATTCATTACTCGTCATGCAATGCCTCGGCGGGTTCTATCTTCATTGCCTGATAGGCAGGATACCAAATACCCAGAAACATCATGACCGCTATTAATACCCATGTAACTACACATCCTGCAATAAAAGTCAGTATCGATGTGTCTTCCATTAGAAAATGAACGATATTGAACATAATAACAATAGCAACAGGAGTTATCACAGTCAGGAGCAATATCCCTTCCCCTATCAGGAAACTAAAGATAGAAGTACGTGTTGCTCCCATAGCAATACGAAGCCCGATCTCACCCCGACGATGCAGCGTGCGAAACCAGAACGTACCGATAACGCCCAAGAATATGTTTATCAACAAAAAGACGGCATACCAACATTGCGCCTTAACCTCGTCTGTTGCATTACGCAAATAGTTCTCACGCATCTTTTCGAAAGGCGTATTATAAAAATAGGAAAGATTATTGATGCGGCAAACTCGTTTCACCTGTTCCCAAAGGGCAGTACGTTGATCTTCTGAGAGAGCATGATTCAGACGTACACATATTTCATCCGGCCATCTTTCCCCTACAAAGGTTGCCTCCGGCAAGACTAAGAACCCGTTATCCAAATCAGGCCAGGTTTCCGCATAACGCATCTCCGTACTGACACCAACAACAAAAGGCCTCCAATCCGTACCACTAAAAGGCAGATATGCCGAATCTCCCCTTGCCACTTGCAAGGTATCTGCCAGATTCTTTGAAAGCACAAGCATGATATTATTCTCATGCCCGGCAGGAATGCCTTGCGGTGTCAGTATACGGAACACATCAAAATATTCCGGAGTTACAACACGAAACATTCCACCCCTTGCTATCGTATCCGTTCCATGAATGGATATAAACATACGAGTACCATTGCAACCGCTGTAAGGTCTGGAACATGAAGTGGGTGATACAGCCTCTATCCCTTCTACTCTACGCAGACGGCTCAATAATGTTAAAAGGTCCTCATTGGAAGTAGTTCCAAATTCCTCCTGTTTTACATAGTTCGCAGCAGAAGCCGGCAGATTGTTAATCTTCACTTCATAAACGTCTTCGATATCAAATCCCATCGGACGATTAAACGCCTCGTATTGTTTAAATATAAAGTTTAGTATAAACCACAGAAAAACAAATACAAGCGCTATCTCCAGTGCAATCCAGATATTCGACCGTCGTTGGTTCCACAACTGTTTTAATATATTCTTTATCATATCCGTGTCAGTTATTTAAGTGCATCCGTTATATTCTTGCGAGCTACACTCCATGCAGGTATCCCCGCACTAAGCAGATTCATCAGTAAGCAAAACAAGAAAGCCAATAAGAAAATCAACGGTGAAGCGATCATCTCGAAAGAAATAAACTTACCGCCATCCAATAGCCAGTCTTTCATTAAAAACAAGGCGATATAAGAAAGTACCAAACCCAATAATCCACCCAATAAGGTCAATAACAGATTCTCCGACAAGACCTGATTCATCAATTGCCAACGTGTAGCCCCGAAAGCTTTGCGAACACCTATCTCTTCCATCCGTCGTTGCATCCTCGACAGGGTAAGCCCTGACAGATTTATAGCCGGAACAAGCAACAATATCAATAAGATAATGCCATATCTCGCCACATTCTCGGTCACATCCGGCAGTCCGTCGCCCCAACGGAAAAACAGTTGTTGGAAATGAGAATAAGGTTGTTCACGTAAGCCGATAGTATACGTAGTCTGATGTTGATTGAAACGTTCTACAGCCATATTAATCTCTCTACGTATCGCTTCAAAATCATCCGGAGATTTAGCAAGAATCATCGCAGTAAAATTACCCTGAATTTGTTCATTGCCACTCCACCACTGTTCCCTATACGTATAAGGAGCATATACATCAGCAAAAGCAAAAGAAGCCCATCTGGAGAAATTCTCTATGACTCCGCAAACAGTAAACGGTATGCCGTCTATATAAATTTCCCTACCGACAACATCCGTCGTATGAAACAACTGCCGGGCAACATATTCCCTTATCACCGCCTTCTTTACACCGGACTGGAAATCTGCTTCAGAAAACATTCCTCCTGCGAGATAATTAAAATCATAAAAGCCGTCAAAAGATGTATCTGTATACTTGACCATACCGGGAATACGCTCATTACCGGAAGGAATAGACAAAGGTACATTCATTCTAGATATAAGAGTTACCCGCTCGGGAGTCTTTAAAGGCAAGATGCACTCCTTCATAAAATCAAGGGAAAGGAAAAAGTTTATTGAATTTCGTCTCTCCGGATTGTCTTTCATAAAACTCTCGCCAAACTGGATATAAAGCGTACGGCTACGGTTCACCTCCGGGCGATAATCCGCATTCTTTATCTGAAACAGAATGGTAATCACCATAATCATCGCAATGGCAAATGCCGTTCCCACAATCGAGATAAAGCTAATCAACTTATTCTCTTTCAGCAGATAAAAAGCCTGTTTGATATATTGTTTAATCATATTTGTCTCTCTATATTTATAGCACTTGCCTACCGTCGAAGAAACGAACGACTCTCGATGTCTGCTTTGCCTGTTCTTCATTGTGCGTCACCATCACAATCGTTCGTCCGTCCTCTTTATTCAAGCGGTGAAGAATCTCCATTACCTCCGCACCCATTTTGGAATCAAGATTACCCGTAGGCTCATCGGCAAGGATAATCTCCGGATTCCCGATAAGGGCACGGGCTATCGCCACACGCTGACACTGTCCGCCGGAAAGCTGTGTAGGAAAATGGCGCATACGGTGAGTAAGGCCAACGCGTTCCAAAACCTCAGTAGCAAGCCTTCTGCGCTCTGTGCTGCCTACCTTACGGTAAAGCAAGGGTAGCTCCACATTATCAAATACATTCAAAGAGTTTATCAGATGGAAACTCTGAAAAACAAAACCGAGCTTACGGTTACGGAAAGCAGCCAAATCCTTGTCACGCTTCATTTCCGTTGTATTGATACCTGCAATCTCAACCGTGCCGGTAGTAGGCGTATCCAGCAAACCCATAACGTTGAGCAAGGTAGACTTGCCGCATCCGGACGGTCCCATCACACTCAGGAATTCACCTTTAGCCACTTCCATATTCACGTTCTCCAATGCTACGGTCTCTATCTCGTCCGTACGATAGATCTTACTTAAATTCGTTAACTTAATCATAATAGTTTATTTTTATTGTTTGATTATTCTTCATGCAAAGTTTCGGCAGGCTCTATCTTCATAGCCTGATAAGCAGGATACCAGATGCTTATAAGAATCATAGCCGCCAACAAAGAAAATGTAATCGCAATACCTGATAGAAAGCGTGCTGGTGTAGCATCCGACAGCATATTTATCGTCAGATCCGCCCAATACATATTAAAACACACTATAAGTGCCGGAATCACTGCCAAGACTAAAAGGCAAATACCTTCTCCGCACAGCTCGCTTCCGATACTCTTTTTAGAGGCTCCCATTGCCATCCGCAGTCCTATTTCACTTCTTCGCCGTCTCGTGCGGAACCAAAAAGTCCCCATGATACTTAAAAAGACATTGAAAACAAAGAAAGAGATGATGGCATAAGCGCTTCGGATATAGTTGTTTATCTGTGTATCGTAGATGGCCTTTACTTCGTCATTCGAACGTATCTGCGATAGATAAAGTGCCCCGATATCGAGACGACGGCGCATATCTTTCATAAAACGATCGGCAAACCCCTCTTCTACCTCCGGACTCACACGGATAGCAACAATCGGAACCCAATAAGGAAGGCTCAACATCCATTTCTCTACCGGGACATAGATAAGAGGAGAATAACGGTCATATTCAGTCAATTTGGTAGGAGCGGCAACACCTGCAACCGTATACTTCTTTTCCGGAACATAATAATCGGCAAACACCTGACCTAATCGGGGAGTTTCCATGAAAATTGAATCCGCAAGGTCTTTACTCACAACGGCCGGAACAGGATAAGAAGCTACATCCCAATGGCTCAAATCAACATTGGGAACATCAACCCGGAACACATCAAAAAAGTCTTTGCTCACATAGCGGATATAAGCAGTTATAGCACGGGTACTGTCCACCGTATACGATTGTACAATCTTACCACCTTCTTCATAAGCGACAGTTCCGCTATAATAGCAAACCGACTCCACACCCGGATATTCTTTTATCAGCTTCAAGGCATAGAGATAGTTATCCTCCCAACCGTCCTCGTTACCGGCCATCTTCGGATTAACGGATATGGAAACATGATAAACATGATGAGTGTCATAGCCTTTCGGTTCACTCGTACAGATAAACGAGCTGATCAGAAAGTCAATCACATACCATAATATGATGAACACCAGAAACAGTTCCGCAAATATCCATCCGTTTGCACGGCGTTGGCACCAAATTCGTTTTATTAATGCTGTTATCATACTGAATTAATCTTTTAATGCTTCTACAATGTTTTTACCTGAGACATACCATACAGGGAACAGAGCTGAAAACAAATTAAATAATAAGCATAAGGAAAAAGCAATGACAAAAACAACAGGACGGAAAAACATCCACCACTCCATTTGCAAATCCGACGAATACGCAAACGAAACACCCAACAACCATCCCCGAAAGAGATAAAGTGCGCCAAAAGAAAGCAGAACGCCGAGCAGTCCTCCAACCAAAGTCAGCAAGAAGTTCTCATTCAGGAATTGCCATATAACAGAACGGGCGGAAGCGCCATACGCTTTCCTGATTCCAATCTCCGAGAAACGTTTGCTCAGAATAGAATAGACCAATCCGGAAATGCTCATGGCGGGAATAATGAGAAAGATACATGCCAAAAGGAAATACATCACCATAGGAGACATTTCAAACAGGCTATAAAACGTATAGTCTGTATGGGATCTCATGTTTGCCTCAAAAGTCGTTTCACGTAACGTTTGGTTGAACTTATCTATTCTCTGTTCTATCTCTTGTCCCAATTCTTCACTTTTCCCGTCTTTTGCCACTACGATGAAGCGTATCTCACCGGCAACATACTCACTGCCATACATCGCTTCATACTCGGTAGTAGAAGAAAGATTTGTCCATACCTCACAATAGGCAACGGAAAACTGTGAACTGACATCCCTTACGACACCGCATATAGTATAAGGGATAAAATTGACCAATAAAGTTCTTCCCACCGCATTGTCCGTGTGAAATACCTCTCTGGCTGTCCGTTCCGTTATGACTGCTACCTTACTCCCCGCATCATACTCCTCTTTCAGAAAAGGGCGACCGAAAAGAAAATCATACTGAAAGAGCGACCACCACTCCCTGTCCACCATACGGACACGGCGTCTCTTCCGGTCTCCTTCACCACCCATACTCTGACAAGTACGCGGGTAATTCCTCGTATGAAAGCTGACCAGTTGTGCCGAAGTCAGAGAGTCGGCAATGGCTTTCGCCGTTTTCATGCACATACCGGAATTCATGTTCGATTGATTATCCGTCCGGTAACTCCATGCGTCATCCGAATAAAAAGAGTTGGAACGATGCACTTCGGGAGGCAAATCATCACTACCCAAACTGTAAGCCATATAAGCAACCATCGCAAAAGCAATGCTGACAGAAGTACTTATTATAATCAGAATACTGTAAAAACGATTCTGACGAAACTGCATGAATGCCTGTTTAAAATATTGTTTCACCATATTCTTTCCTGTTTCATTCTGTTTTCAATGTATCCGCCGGATTAACCTTCGTTGCAATCCAAGCCGGAAAAAACGTTCCTGCCGCCACAGTCAGTAATATCAATGGGTAAGTAATCCAAAAGACACACCAGAAGTGCAACATCACACTATCCGTAAGATAACCCTTTCCCACAAAGAACATATGTCCGCAGGTTCTGTACATCCCTTCAAAATAGATCCACTGAATGACAATAAACACTCCGATAACAACTGCCAAAGTGGACAATATAAAACCCTCGGTGAAAAACCATAACGCTATCCTTTTCCTCGTACACCCTAAAGCCATCCGTAAACCGATTTCCTCTTGACGGGCACGGCAACGGAACCAGAATGTGCCGATAATACCCAACAACATATTCGACAGGAAGAAAAACATCAGAAAGGTTTGTACCCTGAATTTATTGGTAACGCCATAAGCAATCTCATAATTTTTCCGGATCTTATCAAACGGCTTCATCTCCGTATATAGATTACCGGATCTTAACAGCTTCGTCATCCTCCTCCGATAATCCTTGAAAGAGATTCCTTTCAGGGCATCATCCTTAACCCTAAACACAATTCTTATAAAACTGTCCTCACTTATATACCCTTCTTTAACCTTTCCATTCGGACAATAGACCAAAGCTCCGGGTAATTCATAAGTAGATACTTTCACGTTTTTAACTATCCCTGCCACTTTATAGGTTTCTCCATCTACATCTGTCAGTTCTTTGCTTATGACATTTCCTTTTCCAATAAAGGAATCGACCATATTCTCCGACACATACACCGTGCCCGGTGCAGACTCCGGTAAAAAATGCCCATCTACTGCCGAATGAATACGAAAAGTCCGGAAATAATCTCCTTCACTAAAATAGTTCATAAACTGAACCGGAGTTCCTATCGAGTCATCCTCATACCTACTTATATCCATATAACTGTACCAATCACAAAAAGGGTAAGCAGATTCATCCACAACCGTATAAGAATCTACTTCCGGTTGTTGTTTCAGAATATCCAAAATACGATGAAAGTCTGTCAGTGCTTGGGTGGAATCGGTTTCATCTTCATGGTAGAACCCGGAATGTTTCGGGTACTGTCTTATAGAAAGGACATAAAGATTATCCGCATTAAAACCGTCGGGAACCGCCCAACGATTGTAACACAGCACGAACAACGGATCGATGATAAACCAAACAACCACCGTTATCAGCACCAATCCGGTCATAATCCAGAGATTGAGTTTACGCTGATGCCACATCTGTCTTAATATCGTTTCCCACATTTCATTTCGTATTTAAAGATTCTACAATGTTCTTACGCATCAGTCTCCACACAGGAAACATCGCCGAAAAAAGATTTAAAACCAAACAGGATAGAAAAGTCACGGTAAAGACAGTAGGATTAAGCAACATGGACAATGATAAAGAAACTTTAGCCTCATCATGTACCACCTCAACATAATCCGTCATAATATCGAATATCCAGTCCTGAGAGAAAACAATAATCAGATAAGAGAGCAACAGCCCAAACAGTCCGCCTAAGCAAGTCAATATCAGATTCTCGAAAATCATCTGATTGAATAACGAATACCTGCGTGCTCCAAAAGCCTTGCGAACACCCATTTCTCCTATTCTCTTATCCATACGGGAATAGATAATACCGGAAAGATTAACGGCAGGAATCAGTAATAATAAAAGAAACATCGCCACCGTCTTCTTCAATCCTGTATTCCAATCAGATGTATAGTCCGACAATTCACGAAACATCGTTTGCCATTGTTCATCCGGATATCCGTCCGTGGTCATCACCATAGTGGTATCCACTGTATTCTGTTTTGCAATCCTTTCATTTATTTCTTTTCGTATGGCCTTGAAGTCATTCGAAGAATGTGCCAACATGTACACCTTGAAACTACCGAACCAACTTCTCCAAGGGTCATCACCTCTTTGTAGTTCATAACGGTTATCAAATAAGCGAGTATACGGAATCCATACCTCCGCATAACTATTCGGAGTAATATAAGAAGGAGAACGGACAACACCGCACACACGATAATCATAAAAATCGACCGTTATAGTTTTCCCCAAAGCACTGTCCGAGCCAAATACTTTCCTGGCAAGAATATCAGAAATAACCGCAACGTTTATTCCGGAACGCACATCACTTCCCGTAAAAGGTTTACCTTCAATAAATGAGAATCCGAATACCTTCCAATAGGCGCTGTCCGTAGCAATTGCCAAGATAGGAATATCCTCCATCGTAACCGGTATCGTAACATTTCCTTCCATACCGGGAATCATGGCTGTTACAGCTTCCGGTGTTTGTAACGGATAGAAAATCTCATTCATCGCTTTTACAGATACATATCCTCTCTGCATAGAACCTGTTGCTTTTTCAACTCTAAGTGCCTCTTGGCATAGAGTTCTATCCCGATTCACTTCGGGATATATCGGCGCTATCTTTACGTAATAGATGATAGCGAGTACCATCACCGTGGAGATAGCCAGTCCCGTACCTATTATATAGATACTGCTGAACAGCTTATTCTGTTTCAGTAATCGCCACGCTTGTTTAAAATAGAGTTTTATCATGTTCTCAGAAAGATTTGGTTAGATTCGTTATTTCACTTTCAGTTTCGCCTTGTTCTTATAGTTAGACATATCGCTCACTACTACACGTTCACCCGGCTTCAAGCCGGAGATAACCTCTACATAATCAAAATTACTGTCACCCAGCTTCACCTTACGCTTGACAATCTGATTTTCTCCATCGGCTACAAACAGTTCATACTCTCCCGCCCCCACATAATAGGAAGAATTGGCGATGCGCATCACATCCTCCTTTACGGCATTCATCACATATACATCAGTCTTTAATCCGGAACGGAGACGTTTATTATTATCCTCTTTCAGCTGTACGATAAACGAGATCACCCCATTCTTAGACAGCGGAGTCACACTGCTTATCGTCCCTTCCAATTTCATCGAACCGACTTTTACGATCGCTTTCCCACCTGCGGCTACTCTGTCACCATACGTATCGGCTATCTCACCGTCAACCTTAAAGTGTGTCAGATCCGACACAACTGCTACTTGCTCGCCTTGCTGTATGCGTGCACCCACTTGATTGTTGATATAGGTAAGAATGGCTTTCCGGGGAGAACGTATTTGCGCATCATCAAGCGTACGCTTCATTTCGGCAAGACTTTTACGGAAGATATTCAAATCCAGTTGCTGTACTTTCATATCTGCGGCAGACGATAGTTTCTCATTCTCATACTGCTGTTTCAACTGCTCATACTGCAACTGAGCCACATTATAACTCAATTCCGCCTGACGAACTTTATCCGTTGTACCTGCTCCCAAACTATCCAGATAATGTTCATTGCGAAGTTCCACTTCCATCCGGTTGAGCTGCATCGCCGATACTTTTATCTGCATGGCAAGGTCACTCAGTTTCGTTTGGTTATTCACACGAAGCTGATCCAATTTATACTGGCGCATCTGTTCTTCATCCAGCAGCTTCTTATAATCAGTCTCTGTACTCTGCAAATCCAGTTTCAGGATGGGAGTACCAATATCTACGGAGTCTCCGCCTTTACGGTAGACCTCCATGATGCGTGTATTTATCGGCGAATTGATAATTTCTTCAAAGGCAGGAACCACTTTTCCCGATGCGCTCACGGAAACTTCTATGATACCCTTGTCCACAGTAGAGAAGGATATATCTTTTTTATTTACGCTGCTCCGCATCAAAGAAATAAGAAGGGCTATCACACCAATTATCACAATGGCAGTAATCGAAAAACGAATAATCTTTTTATTGCGCTCCTTTACGTGAACTTCTTTTGGAATTTCTCTATCCATATTCTTTAGCTTCTATTGGTACATTTTAATACATACATTTAAAAGCAAAGGATATGCCAAAATGTTAACTAATTGAAATTCAGAATAGACAAGAAAGTAAGAAGTGTCCGATTCCGTACACTCCGTACGCTTTTAAAAGAAATCCGCAAACGCCTAAGGGGGCGACAGTCATCGCCTAAGGGAGCGTTGGCTATCGCTCAAGGGGGCGTCGGCCATCACTCAAGGGAGTGTTAGCTATCGCCTAAGGGCGCGATATTCAACGATTTTATTTTCGGGAAGAATTACCTCAACCGGAGCCTGTCTCCTACCTCGGGAATATATTTTTCCGGGTCTTTCTTATTCATCTTATAGAGGTTTTTCAAACGGATACCATAGCGCTGGGATATGCTGTGCATGGAATCATCATCACCTACGATATGCACGGTATATTTCTTATCCGCTTTCTTCTTCTTTTCATGCAGATAGATGATGTCACCTTCCGCCAGCGTATAGTCTTTGTGCAAATCATTATATTTTATCAACTTCTTGGCACGTGTATCAAACTCTTTCGCTATATCTTCAAAAGATTCTCCCCTACGGGCCTTTACATATAGCAGGCCATTGGCGAGGAAAACTTGATGAGGTACCAGTTTTGCCGTTCCTTTTCCTGTTTTCTTTCTGCGGGAACTCGAATCATACTTATACAGTTCATAATCTTCTATAATCTGAATAAGCCTGTTTGCATACGACGGGTCGGTAGCGTAACCCGCCTTTTTCAGTCCTCTTGCCCAGCCTTTATAATCGGTAATATCCAACCGGAAAAGAAAAGCATAACGCGCTCCGCCGGTCAGAAATTTGGAATGATCCTCATAAGAATCCCTTGCATTGCGATAGGCACGGAAACATTCATTCCTCGCATCATCGTCATGCCTCACGGAACGTCCCTTCCAGCTTCCTCCACATTTAATTCCGAAGTGATTATTGGATTTCCTTGCCAGTGTACTCTGTCCTGCACCGGACTCCAACAGTCCTTGCGCCAAAGTGATACTGGCGGGAATCTTATGCAGCTTCATCTGTTCCACCGCTATTTCATTGTATTGCGCAATGTATTCCAGATACAGTTTGTTGCGACGTTGTGCTTGCACTGAAAAAGCAAAAACAAACAACAGAACAATGGAGAGAATTATACGTGATACTTTCATCTTATGACTTTATTATAATGTTATGCACGCACAAAAGTCATAAAAATAATCGAAAATACCAATCTCTTTTACTAACTTTGTGAAATAACCCCTAAAAACAGATGGAAATGAAAGACCTAAACATCCAAACCATTATCAAAGTCTGTCAATATGATGAGCTGTCCGATCAAGATAAACAGCTGATTGATAAAGCAAAAGAAATGACTCAACATAGCTATGCCCCTTATTCAAAGTTCAGGGTCGGAGCAGCAGCTCTGCTTGCCAACGGAGCTATTGTCACCGGGAGTAATCAGGAGAATGCGGCTTACCCGTCGGGCTTATGCGCAGAACGAACGACATTGTTCTACGCCAACTCGCAATATCCCGACCAAGCGGTGTTGACACTGGCAATTGCTGCCAGAACCGAACAAGATTTCATTGACAACCCCATTCCTCCCTGCGGAGCATGCAGACAAGTGATACTGGAAACAGAAACAAGATACAAACATCCGGTACGCATCTTGCTATACGGCAAAAAAGAAATCTACCTGATTAAAGGTATAAGAGATTTGCTCCCGCTATCTTTTGACGGTTCGGAGATGGAATAACCTCTTTAGTTGCATATTTTAAATTATATCGATACTGCCTTCACCTTATCACTTTTCGGGGTAAATTACTGTTGAATAAGTGGTTGGAGTGAAGGCTATTTTTTTAATTGAAAATGGAAAGTTGAAAATTGAGAGTTGAGAGTGTCAAAAGTCAAAGCGTCCAAGTCTCCCCGCTTGAGCGGGGATTAAGGGGTGTGTGATTTTTCTTTGATTATTAAACTGTTAGAAAAGTTACACACCCCCTACCCCCGCTCAAGCGGGGGAATTGAGATAGTTTTGACCTTATTGCTTTAACTCTCAATTCTCAACTCTCAACTAAAAAAACTCGCCTTCACTCTAACAGTCTATTTCCCAGTCACTAAGACTCAAATCGTGATAAGGTGAAGGTAAGCTCAAGTAAATTCGATTTAGTGTAAAAACAACATGGAGCTTATAAAAAACACCTTGATGTTTTTTAAAATCATCGGGTTGATTGAAAAAAACATCAGGTCGTTTGCAAACAAAGATACGGTCGATTGATGACAAACTCCTATCGTTTGCAAACAATCGACCGTATGCTGAACAGTAATCCCAACAGGCAATAATAATCCATTGAAACCTGCGCTAAACCTCACTCATCACTTTTTCATTATCTTCTTCGTTACGACATCTTGTCCGGTGTAGACTTTAAGCAGATAGACACCCGAAGCTACGGAACTTAAATCCAACCTGTTCAGATTCTCACTCCATACTTGCAAAAGACCTCCCTGCATATCGACTAACTCTACTTTATCTGCTTCCCATCCCTCGTACTCAAGATAAATGTAATCCATTACCGGATTCGGGTAGAACGTAAACTCTTTGTAGTTCACATCCGACAGATTATCCGGAGGACTTACCGTAAATTCAGTACCGTAAGCAGCTTCGCTGATGACATCACCGTTCTTTGAACGTACCATCCACTCATAAGCTACTCCGGTAGTAAATCGGGTCGGAGTAAAACTTGTGGAACCGGTAAACGTATGTTCCACATAATCCGTAGTTCCTTTCGCCCAATATGCCACTTCATACTCAGGAGCATTGCCGGTCCACGTTAAGACAACGGATTGTCCCGTCACGGTAGCTTTCAGGTTGGTTGGAGGCTCTACCGTCACAATAAATCCGGATACGGGAATCGTACGGGTGGCAACTACGTTACTGCCATCCACTGCTTTCGCCTGAACGGTAACACTGCCTCCCTTGCCTGTTGCCTGCAATTTTCCGTAACTGTCTATCACCGCAATATCCGCACCGGAAACAATGCTCCACGCTACCTGCTGATAAGTAGCGTTCACCGGATATACTTCAGCATATAAATAAAGCATCTGTTGTTGCTCATTCAAGACAGCTTCTTTCTCCACCGTCATGATTTCCAAGCTGTTTACATAGTTAATATTACGTGCATCACCCGTATATACCACATTGGAACGTACACCACCGGACACCGCACCTGCCGCTTTCATCCGACCGGATACAACCGAATAATCTTCTTCCTGCGGAATAAATTCCAGCGCATAATAAGGTTCGGAAGCATCCGGAGCCATATCCGTATATGAAGTAGCCGAACCTGCCAGAGTTGTAACTTCCCGGAGAGCATCCGCATTCGCCCCACGTAATATTTTGTAAGAAGCGGCAGTACGTCCCTGATAAGCATTCCAAATCAAATTCCACTGGTTATCAGCCATACCCCGGTTGATGGTCAGATGAACTGTCTGGTGAATAGCACTCATCGGACTCTCCACTCCCGATGTAGTCAGCATGGAGATAGCATAGCGTTCATTCTTCACCGACACATTTGAAGCCACATCCGTAAATTCCGCCACGCTCTTGTCTACTCTGCCTATTTCTCTGAAATCATTCAGATAATTACCTTCTTTGTACAGAATGATTTGCGAGCAGGAAGCAGGCATGCTGCTTGGATTCCACGTAATCACGTTTTTATTGTTCGCAGCATATACCAAAGAAAGTACAGGTGGGTCCATCTTAGGAAGCACAGTGAAATCATACGTATACTCTTTGCTGCATCCGCTCTGACTGACGGTAAGCGTCAGACTGCGGCGGGTTACTTCCGGGAAACGGATAATGCGAAGCGTTCCTTTCTTCTTACCCGGAATTGCACTGATTTCCATCTCCTTGAATAACGGTTCGCCTCCACCCAATTTCCATGCGAAAGTGGCATCTGCCTGCACTTCCGGCAAAATCAGCTCTACTTCCGTATCAAAGAATACTTGTGACGGCATGGTAAAGACTGCCGAATAATCATCCAGAACCCGTATATTAGTATAGGACGTTTCGCTACCGACAGTGACGGACACCTTCTTCACACCCGACTGATCCCATTGTACTTCATACGGTCCGTAACCACTACCGGAAAGAATTGTTCCACCTTCAAAATTCCATACAGGGGCAGTGCCTCCACCTTGTGTTCCCTTATAAGAAATTGTCACCGGAGACTCAAAACATGCCGTAGCCGGAGCTTGAATCAAAGGCTGATTTACAATCTGTACCGTGACGGGAGCAGAAAACTCCGACATGGAATCCCAACGGTCTATTCCCTGTACCTGTATCTCCAACTCACCTATCGGCAGAACACTCAACGGAATTTCAAAACGGGTAGCCGTAGAATAATTACCGGGCATAGCAAGCATATTCGCATTGCCGCCGTTCAATGGTGAAATGATATAACTTCCCGATCCTGTTTCACCTTTCTTCTTCACAGAAAGGTTGTAGCGCATTTGTGTTGTCGACGTTTCTTTATCTTTAGCCGGATTCCACTGAATCAGCAAGGTTTCATCCTGCTGTACGGCAGTCACCATCTTAGGAGCTTCCGGGCGGGTATTGGTAGCAGTAGTCCGGTGGTCATTATAATAATATGTTTTTCCATTATAATCCTTAGAACCGGCATCAATAACGGGTACACCGTCCGAAGATAAAGTAATCAAAGGTCTCCCCCTGTCTTCATTGGCGCAATCGGAGATAAATCCCTGTCTGTACTTTCCCGGTTCATCTACATAGATGACAGCCAACCCGATGGAATCATCCGCTCTCGATTTATCTTTCGCCGCAAACATAATATCCAGATAACCATTGTTGTCCAAATCAAACCAACCGACTCTTGGAGACTCAAACTGACCGTTGTACTTATTATAATTAAAACCGAAGTTTTCATCCAAAACAATATCATATCCTTCAACAAAGCGTTTGTTTTCTTCATTCTTCAAAACGTGCATCACACGGTCATTCTTAAAGAAAAGAATATCCGGATAACCATCATTATCAAAATCAAGAAGAACAAAAGGATTTCCTAACACATCATGTGTAACCCTTCTTTCGAATGGTATCGATGTCTTTACGAAGCGGAAATTTCCTTCATTATGATATATATCCAACTTCGAACAAGTTGCCGTTCCCCAATCGGCAGTAGTTCCATCTATCTGATAGTAATCCCAATATCCGTCATTATCCCAGTCTATCAATGGTTTAGTAGGGTCATATCCTGTCAATCCGGATTCACGATATTCAAACTTGCCGTTACCATGATTGATATACTGTCCGCCAAAATCCATTAAGCCATCATTATTCCAATCCACCCCATAATCTAAAGGCATTTGATAGTAATAAGCATAAGGCTCACCGGTCGATGCATTCGTTACACTCAGCCCTAACGAGGTATTCTTGGTAAAACTACCATTCAGATTATTCTTCAAAAGCCCGAACTTTGTGTTCTCATAATTGTCGTCACGATAAAACAAATCCAACACTCCATCCATATCATAATCCATCCATACCGACTCCTTATAATTCAATCCTTGATTAAAGATTCCTACCGCTCTCGTGAAATTATTGTTTTGGTCATTATGATAAAGTCCGGGAGTAACATCATCATACAGATAAGTATCATGCGAAAAATCCATATATCCGTCCATATCATAGTCGGCATAATTCTCAGAGAAAATAATCTGTTTTTCCGAAGGATAAACCTTATTATCAAATACAGTGACTTCTTCCGTATAATCGGCAGAAGCACCGTCAGGCGCGGTTACAGTCAGTTTTATGGTCTTCTTTCCACCTGTATTCCATTGCAATCTGATCTCTCCGTCATGGATTGCGGACAGTTGCTTTGCTCCATCCGTATCCCATACATATTGATAACCATCCGTTTTTGTATAGTTTACGGCAAGTATATCAAAGACCGTCAGTGCTTTATCACTGACTGCAAATTCCGCTGGAACATAAGAATGTACAAATGTGGCTTCCTCACTCCATGCAGAACCTTTATGATTCGGATTGATTGCCTGAACAGCCACATGGTAAGTACCCGGTTGCCAAGTACGTACATCAAATGTTTTATTCAGATTCGTGCCGGCATTTCCTTCCATGAAATTACGACGGGAACCGTCTGCATTGGCATGAGCATACACCATATCTCCCTTACCCGAAGCACTACCGATACGAACCTCATAAGTCAGGTCTTTACTGCTGCACAATGCATCGCTACTTGCACTCCAACTAATTTCCAGTTTACCTGTCGTCGCATTATATAAGATATGCGGAACCGATGGGCGTGCAGGGGTCGTAATTTGTGCAACTGAAGTCATTTTATAAATAATGGTCTCAGCAGGTTGAAGATTTCCACTATGGGAAGAGAACCATACCTCCTGCATTCCGTCATTATCAATATCTTCTGCATTTATTTTCGTTGACTGATAGATTTCTGTGCCTATGGTCTTTAAATCGTTGTAACCGGCATTAAAATCGAGAGTAAAAAGTTCCTCTGCTTCACCAAACTTGAAACCTACCTGCCCTCTTCTAAGCATTACTTTTACTTTAGGAGACAAGTTATCTCCCTCATTATGACTATCTCCATAATCCGCAATCAACAAGTCATAATAGCCGTCATTGTCTACATCCCTGCAATTACTGAACACCCAACTTTCGGCAGCAGCATCCTCATGGGAAGTAAAGTTTCCCTTACCGTCATTCTCATAGAATAACAAATAAGCCGTTCCGTCCGTATTACAACTACTGAAAGTAACCAATATATCTATATCTCCATCTTTATCGAAGTCATAGCAATAGATTTCATCGTCGGCTGCAAGGTTATCCAAAAGCTGTGTTTCTTTAAACTCGCCTCCACCTTGATAAATCAATGTTTTAAGGATTCCCTCCTTGCCTCCGTAGATAATAAAGTCGGAGATACCGTCATCATTCAAATCTTTGGAGATAACCGCTCCGTTTACAGATGACATCACATAAGTGCCATTCGACGTGCCGTAGAAAATTGTTCCCAACGAAGGATCTATTAAATCCGGAAAGCCGTCCCGGTTCAAATCAATATTGATCGAAGGTAGCTTTGAAGGGATAACCGGACCACCCGGGTCAAGCCATGCAGCAGAGAAATTACCTCCTGTCAACGGAGGAGTGGCCTTGCCCACAGTAGAAGATTCCTGTTGTTCATTCCATGCCGTCGGATCAAAATTACTTGTATATTCAGCGTAAGAAACCACCTTCATCGGCTGCTTCACAAACTCTTTATTCGGCTGTTGTTCATGAATATAAAAAGAGGATTCGGATACCGATTTCTTTGTTTCCGAAATCAAATCCACACGTCCGTCTCCGTTTATATCCCAGTTATTAAACAGGTTGACAGGCAGCAGATTATAACTCCCGTCAGGGTTGCTCAATAATGTCATTCCGATATAGGTATTCCCCCATCTGTCCGTCACCGATTTCACGCCGAAATCAGGATAACCGTCCCTATTTACATCCTCTATGGCTTGCAGTTCGGTATAGTCATTACGACCGCTTTGAATGACATAAGTACCTCCGGGCCTTTGTGAAAATCCAGCGGATACGCCATTATACAAATAGACATAGTCCGTTGCCGTCCTTCCTTCAAAACCATCGACTTGCACTACATTGGCAAATCCTTTCTCGCCATTTCCTTCAAAATCATAAAAATAGCTTGCCGGAGGAAGCGCTACATTATAGGTCTGAGAAGAAGCACCCAGCTGTTCCATATACTCTACCATAGTGATCGACGCATACTGCTTAACCGGAATATCTCCCCACGAAACATTCCAAGCACCAAGTTGCAGCGGTAGTCCGGACAATAATCCGATGCATATCATACTACCATACAGATGTAAAAGTCTCAGTCTCATAATTATTAAGTTTTAAATATATAATAAGGTATATAAGAAGAATCTACATTAAGAACTGAAAAGCCAGATTGTCTTTGAACTTCTTGCGGATTCGGTAACGAACCGTATATATACTGGCTACTTCCACATTGAAAGTCAGGCTGATATCTCTCACCATCATATCAATGTAAAAGCAGAGAATATATTTCATATCCATCGGGGTAATCTTGCAATCGCAAGAAAGAAAAATCATGATTAAACCTTCGTCTGAAGCAAGACCGGACAATTTTCTGCAATAGTTTTCTTTCAAATCCGGCTCTAATGGTGCATGAAGAATCATATCTATGATTTTATTTGCCATAGCAGCTATGACCGTACGGCTCATACTTCGCGTAGATACGCTTTTTTGTCCGTCGCATAATTGCACAACAGTCTCGTTCTCTTTTATAGAATCTTGTCCCATAATCCAATTTTGTTAACAGGAAACAAAATTAGACCTAAACAGACAAATAAAATATAGACAAATATAGATTAAACTTGTCAGATACCGCTAAATACGCTTATTTTAGCCCATTAAGAACTTGAAAGACGGATAATCCTTGAATTTCTTACGGATACGATAACGAACCGTATAGACACTTGCCGCCTCCACATTAAACATCAATCCGATGTCTTTCGCATCCATATCCACATAGAAACAAAGGATATATTTCATATCCATAGAAGTCATTTTATCTCCTACAGGAAGAAACAACTTTTCCATTTCATCAGTATCCAGAGAAAGCAGTTTTCCTGCATAGAGTTGTTTGGTTTCCGCATCCAATAAAGAGTGCTCCACAATATCCACCATCTTACCGATTACGGACGCTACCGTACCTTGATTGATCTGTTGCTTAATGGTACTGAGTTGCACCTCATATTTCTTAGCCAAATCCTCATTTTCACGGGCAAGTGCCGAGAGTTTGTCATACTCTTCCTGCAAACGTTTCTTTTCCGAACTGCTTTGTGCCAGTTCATCCTGTTTCAACTCGGCAAGAAGTGCGGATTCATAAACCTGCTGTTCCAAATTACGTTTACGCAGCCTGAATAAAACCAGAATCAATATCAACACAAACGACAAAGCTATCAGGAAAGAAACCACCAATATAATCGTCTTACGGGCCGCCTGATTTTTCTCTTCCAGCCATGTTATCTGGTTTTCTTTTTTCTCCACCTCGTACTTCACCTCAAGCTCTTTCAACGCTTCCATCTTCTCCTGATTGAAACGTTTCCGATGTATATCATTCATCAGTTTCTGATATTTCAACGCAAGCACCGGACGGTTCGTCTCTTCATAAATCTTTACTAACAACCCGTATGCCTCACCATATTCCGTTATCAGAGAATTAACATCCCCGCTTTCCTCCAGCAAACGAATAACTTCCATCATCTTTTGCTCCGCCTGCGCATATTGTTTCTGCTGATAGAACACCCAAGCCTGAAGATCGAATACACTGATATTGACTTCACGACGCACGGATTCGGTATATTTCTTCACTTCTATTGCCTTATCCAGATAATAGGCGATACTGTCATAAAGCGGAGGGTCGAATTTGTCATCATAGATGCAAGCCAAATTATAGTAGTTCCATGCAGGCATGGTTCCGGGCAATTCATCACCGTGTTTCTCTATCAGTTCGATGGACTTATGAGAATAGTAAATAATAGAATCAAGGAAGGACTTGTTTTCAGGATGCTCATCTAACAACATGGAATATTTCGCCGTCAATACAGAATAAAGGTCATACGAACAAGGTATTAGCGTCTTCCTTTTATTCAACTCCGTCATTTTCTCTACAATTCTGTTTAATCCGTCCATATCCAGCATCTGCAAATAGCCTGTAGCCAATTGAAAGAAGCAGGCTGAAATCTCTTTCTCATATCCTCCTAACTCTTCATAAAGTTTTATAGACTTATAATAATATTCATGCCCTTTTGCAACACTGCCGCAATATATCTGGCGATCACCATAAGCATAATAGAGTCTCGCCTGCCGGGCACGGTCTCCCGATTTGTCAATCCAATACACAGCAGAATCCATCATTGCCAACGCCTCTACATGCTTCTCCCATTCCTCATACAGCAATGACAGGTTAAAATACAACCACGCTATACCTTTATAGGCTTTTTGATTTTCCTTTTTCAATGCAAAAGGAAGCACTTCCTGCCTTATCAGGTCAAAACGCAGTTGAGCATCCTCTTGTGCATGACTCAATATAAAATCATTCACAGAAAGTAAGAGCTCACCCACATCCTCACAGGGCTGGTTTAATTTTATCCGAACCGAATCGCGTATAGTCGGATCCGTATCATTTGAAGCCATGGACATACCTGAAGATATACCCAATAAGAAAAGGAAAAGAAGTATCTGTTTCATGGCAATAAATCTAAAGCATATTGACAAATATAAGTAACAAATTTGATTCATGAAAATTTATGCTTAAATTACACTCTTTTTAAAGAGAAAGAAAGATTGAAAACCAATCGAACAGAATCTTCCTTTCAACTGTTTAAACATTTAGAATAAAAACCATAAAACAAGAAAAGATATGAAACAATACGATGCCATTATCATCGGATTCGGGAAAGGCGGTAAAACACTTGCTGCCAAGTTTGCCCAAAGAGGATGGACGATCGCTCTGATAGAACGTTCCAACAAGATGTACGGAGGCACATGTCCGAATATAGGATGCATCCCGACCAAATTCTTAATCCACAAAGCCAAGACTTACAGCTGTAATGAATTCAGGAACTTTCTGGAACAAGCGAGTGACTATCGTCAGGCTATTAATGAGAAGAACGCACTGACCCAACAACTTCGGGACAACAATTACAATAAATTAATCAATACCGGATATGTAACCGTATATAATGGAGAGGCATCGTTTGTTTCAACAGAAACCGTATCTGTAAAGACTGATAAAGAGACCATTGAACTTCAAGCGAAATATATATTCATCGACACCGGTTCGGAAACTGTCATACCTGATATAACCGGAGTAAAGGAGAGCCAATTTGTATATACCAGCACTTCTATCATGGAATTAACGGAATTGCCTAAGCATTTGGTCATTATCGGAGGAGGCTATATCGGACTTGAATTTGCTTCCATGTATGCCGAATTCGGTTCAAAAGTCACTGTACTGGAATCCGGCAATCATCTTATTCCCCGGGAAGACCGTGACATAGCTTACAGTGTGAAAGAATCTCTCGAAAGAAAGGGAATCGTGTTCAAGATGAATGCGAAAGTTCAAACTGTATATGATACCGCCAACGGAGCCACAATCACTTACACCGATACACAAGATAATTTGCCTTATCATGTGGAAGCGGATGCCGTTTTATTGGCTACGGGCAGAAGACCCTACACAAAGGGATTAAAACTTTCAGTTGCAGGAATCACCACCAACGCTCAAGGGGCTATTCTTACCAATGATTCTCTACAAACCAATGTCCCTAACATCTACGCATTGGGAGATGTAAAAGGAGGGCCGCAATTCACCTATATATCTTTAGATGATTCACGTATCATATTGGATCACATATTCGGAAATAAAACCCGAAAAGTATCCGACCGCAAGATAGTAGCCTATTCTGTTTTCATCGATCCTCCACTCTCACATGTAGGTATAAATGAAGAAGAGGCTTTAAGAAGGGATTTGGATGTTACTGTTGTCAAAATACCTGCGGCAGACAACCAACGGATTAAGACTTTAGGGAATACGGACGGACTGATGAAAGCCGTAATCGATAAAAATACTCACAAGATTCTGGGGTGTACCCTGTTCTGCGAGGAATCCAATGAGATTATAAATCTTGTCACACTCGCTATGCGTACCCAACAGGACTACACCATCTTACGGGATTCCATATATACACATCCAAGTGTAAGCGAGGCACTGAATGATTTATTTAACTTTTAATAATCACCGGAGTTTGCCACATAAATATCTTATACACGGCAAACTCCGGTCTTTTAAAAAACAGATTTCAAAATATTATTCCTACTTTTGCAGTCCAATTATAAATACTACGATAATGACTGCAAATAACAGTAAATCATTCTGGTTTATCTTCTATAAAGACAATATCCTATTGGAAAAGAGAAACGGAAAACATACCATCCCTAACGAATATGACTCTCCTATCCCGACACTCCCAAATGTGATTGTCCATGAAGTAGCCTCTTTGGACGGAATTGTTTGTAAAACGCTCTCTTTAGACCATCCGGTTGAAGAATCCGACCAATATGTAATGATGGGATTACGCGTTTCTTATGACTATATTGAAGAAAAACTCTATAATATGGCATGCAAAGCTGCCGAAATATTATATTGGGATAAAAACAGCCGATACTGTCCGGCATGCGGAATCAAAACAATCCAAACCACTCCTATTTGTAAACAATGTCCTCAATGCAAGCAAGAATATTACCCGGCAATAGCTACGGCAATTATAGTACTCATACGTAAAGATGATTCCATCCTTCTAGTGCATGCCCGTAACTTCCGAGGCACTTTCCACGGTTTGGTAGCAGGTTTCCTTGAAACCGGTGAGACGCTCGAAGAATGCGTCAAACGTGAAGTAATGGAAGAAACCGGACTGACCATCAACAACATCACTTATTTCGGTAACCAACCGTGGCCCTATCCAAGTGGCCTGATGGTAGGTTTCACAGCCGATTATGTAAGCGGAGAAATCAGACTTCAAGATGAAGAGCTAAGTTCCGGAGCATTCTACACCAAAGACAACTTACCGGAATTGCCCCGAAAACTAAGCATGGCAAGGAGATTAATTGACCATTGGTTGGAAACCCAACAGTAGATACGAATACCTACCCTATTGGCAATCAATGGGATTGTAATCCGCCATAAATTGCATAGATAGGGAACGGAGTAAAATTCTCGTGCTATTATTAAAAAAACGCCTAAAACATTTGCAGATTAAAAGATAATATCTATCTTTGCATCGCTTTTGAGAAAGCAAATATGGTGGCTGTAGTTCAGTTGGTTAGAGCGTCAGATTGTGGTTCTGAATGTCGTGGGTTCGAGTC